>OLWA01000492.1_pt1 | contig 49356 bp, 43 predicted proteins | sample 1673251 | NCBI WGS metagenome assembly OLWA01 (sample SAMEA3178937, study PRJEB25190) | human gut metagenome | biome: human gut; feature: human-associated habitat; material: faeces | place: Austria | collected 2013 | reverse complement strand
TTGCAGCGGGTAAGTCCTACACGACCAGCTCCCCGGGAACTCCGCCAGGCCTTGACCGGAGCAACGGTACCGGGTTGTAGCGGTGCGATGTAGTCAGCTTACCCTTTTTTTGTATCCCTACCTTTTAGCTTTCGAATATCATGGCAAACTACTTTGAAAACAAAGAAAAACTACAGCAGGACCTTCAACCATATTATCGCGAGAAAACAAACCTCCGGTTAAAGTATGCCGCCCTGATATTCATCTCCCTTTCCATAATTCTTTTGCTGACTATGGCATTTGGTGTCATAGATAAATCCCACCCCTCCCTCTGGCTCCTCATGCGCGGCTGCGCCGGCCTCTTCGCCCTGATATTCGCCATATTAGTCGGCATCCTCGTCTACCGCGTAAACACCGCCTACTTCCGAGACAAAGCCAACTCCCCCCGTCACTAATCATCCCCCCGCTTAACACCCCCGCTTAACACCCCCGACTCTGCCCCTGCACAACTGCGCCCCTCAAATTCCCCACAGAGCACCGAAGGTGCGATATTTGTACAACCCACTGCGTAAGTTGTGGTCTCTGTTTCTGAGAGAGTCTCGCCCCAGAGAGCACCGGAGGTGCTCCGTGGGGAAGAAACGATTTCAGGAGCCTGCCGTTTGCGCAGGGTGTATACAAGTGCCGCGCCTCCGGTGCTCCGTGGGAAAGGGATGAACTCAGGAAACCCCCAGGGGCTTAGAGAGGTACCTGTGGTGCTGTGTGGGGAAAGCTGAGCCTTTGGTAGGGGCCAGGGTGGGGAGCGCGATTAAGAAAATTATATTTTTTCAATCTTTTTTCATTGGAGTGTTTGAATTGATTTGGGGTAAATTCGTAATTTTGCAAAACTTCTCTCCATACGGTTTCATTTATCCCAGTGAATTACAACGATGAAAAAAGTTCTACTACTCGGCTCAGGGGCTCTGAAAATAGGCCAGGCCGGCGAATTTGACTACTCCGGTTCCCAGGCCCTGAAGGCCTTGCGCGAAGAAGGTATTGAATCAGTACTGATTAACCCCAACATCGCTACAATCCAGACATCGGAAGGCGTGGCCGACCGTGTGTATTTCCTCCCCATCACTCCCGAGTTTGTAGAGGAAGTGATAAAGAAAGAGCGCCCCGACGGCATTCTGCTGGCGTTTGGCGGCCAGACAGCCCTCAACTGCGGCACACAGCTCTATCTCGACGGCACGCTCGAGAAGTATGGCGTGAAGGTGCTCGGCACATCGGTCGAGGCCATCATGATCACCGAGGACCGCGACCTCTTTGTAAAGAAACTGAATGAAATTGATGTGAAGACCCCAGTGTCGCAGGCCGTGGAAAGCCTTGAGGACGCTCTGGCCGTGGCACATCGCATCGGCTACCCCGTGATGGTGCGCTCGGGCTACGCTCTGGGCGGCCTCGGTTCCGGTATATGCAACAACGACGAAGAGTTCGTGAAACACTGCGAGAGTGCCCTGGCCTATTCGCGCCAGATTCTCGTGGAGGAATCGCTCAAAGGCTGGAAAGAGATCGAGTTCGAGGTGATACGCGACTCGTCTGACCTCTGCTTCACCGTGGTTCCCATGGAGAATTTCGACCCGCTGGGCATCCACACAGGCGAGAGCATCGTAGTGGCCCCGATAGTATCGCTCAGCCAGGAGCAGATCAAGATGCTTCAGGATATAGCCACACGCGTGGTACGCCACATAGGCATAGTGGGCGAATGTAACATACAGTATGCCTTCAATGCCGAGACCAACGATTACCGCATAATCGAAATCAACGCCCGCCTCAGCCGCTCGTCGGCGCTGGCGTCGAAAGCCTCGGGCTATCCTCTGGCATTCGTGGCCGCGAAACTCGCCCTGGGCTACACGCTGTCGCAGATCGGCGAACCCGGCACCCCCAACTCGGCCGCCAAGGCTCCCGATGTGGACTACATGATCGTGAAGATTCCCCGCTGGGATCTCTCGAAATTCGTTGGTGTGGACCGCGAGATAGGCTCTTCGATGAAATCTGTCGGCGAAATCATGTCGATAGGCAAATCGTTTGAGGAAATTATCCAGAAAGGACTGCGCATGATAGGCCAGGGAATGCACGGATTCGTGGGCAACAACGATATCCGCTTCGACGACCTTGACTACGCCCTGACCCATCCCACCGACACCCGCATCTTTGCCATAGCCCAGGCCCTGGAGGAAGGCTACACCCCCGAACGTGTGGCCGACCTCACCAAGATTGACATCTGGTTCATAGAGCGCCTGGCCAACATAGTGAACTTCGCCAACAAGCTCCGCGCCCGCGGCGGAAGCGTAGAGACCCTTGACCGCGAGACGCTCCTTGAGGCTAAGCGCCTGGGCTTCTCCGACTTCCAGATCTCGCGTCTGGTCGAGAACCCCACCGGCAACATGGAGGCTGACGTGCTCCGCGTGCGCAGCCGCCGCAAAGAGCTGGAGGTGACCCCCTGCGTGCGCCGCATCAACACCGTGGCTTCGGAATATCCCGAACTCACCAACTATCTCTACGTGACCTACGGCGCCACTGAAAACTCTATCCCCTACGACCTCATCTCCCACAACAACATCATAGTGCTCGGCTCGGGCGCCTACCGCATAGGCAGCTCCGTGGAGTTCGACTGGTGTTCGGTCAACGCCGCAACCACTTGCCGCAAACTCGGCTACAAGGCGGTGATGATCAACTACAACCCCGAGACCGTGTCGACGGACTACGACATGTGCGACCGCCTCTATTTCGACGAGCTCAGCTTCGAGCGCGTAATGGACATCATAGACCTCGAGGTGCCGCGCGGCGTGATTGTGAGCGTGGGCGGACAGATCCCCAACAATCTGGCCATGAAGCTCTATCGCCGTCACGTTCCGGTGCTCGGCACATCGCCCGTGTCGATTGACCGCGCCGAAAACCGCCACAAATTCTCGGCCATGCTCGACCAGCTCGGCATCGACCAGCCCCGCTGGAAAGAGCTCACCACCGAGGAGGAAATCCATGCCTTCGTGGAGGAGGTGGGCTTCCCGGTGCTCATCCGTCCCAGCTACGTGCTGTCGGGCGCAGCCATGAACGTGTGCTACGACTACGAGCAGATGCACCGCTTCCTGAGCCAGGCCGCCAAAGTATCGAAAGAATACCCCGTGGTGGTTTCGGAATTCCTCCAGAACGCCAAGGAAATAGAATTCGACGCCGTGGCCCGCAACGGCAAGATTGTGGAATATGCCATCTCTGAGCATGTGGAATATGCCGGCGTACACTCCGGCGACGCCACCCTGGTGTTCCCGGCCCAGAAAATCTATATGGCCACCGCACGCCGCATCAAGCGCATCAGCGCCCGCATAGCCGAGGCCCTCAACATCTCCGGCCCGTTCAACATCCAGTATCTGGCCAAGGACAACTACGTGAAGGTGATCGAATGCAACCTGCGCGCATCGCGCTCGTTCCCCTTCGTGAGCAAGGTGCTCAAGAAAAACTTCATCGAGACCGCCACACGCATCATGCTCGGCGAGAAGCCCGAAGTTGAGGACACATCCACATTCGACATCGACTACATAGGCGTGAAAGCCTCCCAGTTCTCGTTTGCCCGCCTCCACAAGGCCGATCCGGTGCTTGGCGTGGACATGGCCTCCACCGGCGAGGTTGGATGCCTGGGACGCGATTTCGACGAGGCTCTGCTCAACGCCATGATATCCGTAGGCCACCACGTGCCGCAGAAAGCCATTCTGGTAAGCTCGGGCGACGCCCGCGCCAAGGTGGACATGCTCGAGGCCTGCCGCCTGCTCGACTCCAAGGGCTACAAAATATACGCCACCCCCGGCACTTCGGCCTTCCTCGCCCAGAACGGCGTGAAGTCCACCCAGGTATCGTGGCCCGACGAGAAAGGCGAGTCGGTGCTCGACGTGATAGGCAACCACACCGTCGACCTGGTAATCAACATCCCCAAGAACCACACCAAGCGCGAGCTCACCAACGGCTACCGCATACGCCGCTGCGCCATCGACCACAACGTGCCCCTGCTCACCAACGCACGCCTGGCCCTGGCCTACGTGAAAGCCTTCATCTCGCGCCCCGTCGATTCCATCGGCATCACCTCCTGGCAGGAATACTGATAACCATCCCGGGAGGGTCGGCGTCCCCGCCGACCATAAAACCGACATAAGATTCATCTCATTTGAGCGCCGGATAATCCGGCGCTCAATTTTTTTTGTGGCTTTATAAGTCTTATAAGATTTATAAGACGTATAAGTCATATAACTTAGCTGAGGTATCGGATTTTTTGAGTAGCTTTGATGTCGGGTAAACACCTGCGGGTGTTTGCTGAATAATGAACCGGTTATTAAGCTATGATTATGAGAGCTCTTGTTTCTGTGGCGATGGCCGCGCTTGCAGGCGTGGCCTCGTGGATGCCGGCAGAGGCGCGGACAGCCGCGCCCGATGCGTGCACAAGCATAATGGTTGGCCGCAAGGCGTCGGCCGACGGATCTGTGATGACCTCGCACACGTGCGATTCATGGTACCGCACCTGGATGCGCCAGGTGCCGGCGGCCGATTATCCACGCGACACGGTGATGAGCGTGTATCGCGGACGCATGCATACCGAATACCCCGAAAGCCTTGACGGAACGGAGCGCGCGGGCGAGATTCCGCAGGCACGGCACACGTTCGGCTTCCTCGACACTGCCTATCCCTGCCTGAACGAGCGCCAGCTTGCCATGGGCGAGACCACCTACGGCGGCCGCGACACCCTGCGCAACGACAAGGGCATGTTTATGATCGAGGAGCTTCAGCGCGTGGCCTTGCAGCGTTGCACCACGGCCCGCGAGGCCATAAAGCTCATGGGACGCCTGATAAAGGAATACGGCTACGGCGACTCTGGCGAATGCCTCACCATAGCCGACCCGAAGGAAGTGTGGATTTTCGAAGTGCAGGGCCAGGGGCCAGACTCGATAGGCGGAGTGTGGGCCGCGCAGCGCATCCCCGACGACCACATAGCCGTATCAGCCAATATAAGCCGCATAGGACGCATCAACACCGCCGACACGACGAATTACCTTGCCTCGGCCAACGTGAAGAAAATAGCCCTGGATCTGGGCATCTGGGACGGCAAGGAGGAATTCTCGTTCTGGAAAGCCTACAGCGGCGGCAATTATTTCAATGAGCCCAAAAACTACAGCGTGCGCGAGCTCTACATAATGCAGCAGCTTGCGCCTGAGGCCGGATTCACCGACTCGATAACGGAGCTGCCCGTGAGCGTCAGGCCCTCGAAGAAAGTGAGCGTGGCCGATGTGGCGCGTCTGCTGGGGTCGTACTACGAAGGCACTCCCCTCAACCTCAGCGGGCGCCTCAAGGTGAAAAACAAGGCCAAAAAGCCCGACTCGGCCGCCGACGTGCCCGACTCCATAGTGAGCCCGCGCGCCAACCCCTGGATGCGCCCCGACGAGATAGCGCTCTACGAGGCGCTGGGCGACTCGGCCATGCACAACATCCGCACCGTGAGCGTGTCGTGGTGTGCCTACTCCACCATCATCCAGTGCCGCTCGTGGCTTCCCGACGCCGTGGGAGGCGTGGCCTGGATAGCTCTCGACAACCCCGGCCAGTCGCCGCGGTTCCCCATATTCGCCGGCAACACATCGCTGCCCGACATGCTGGGTGTGTGCGGACAACACCGCCACCGTCAGGATGCCGCCCTGTGGCATTTCCGCGAGCCCAACCGCCTGGCGACAGTGCGCTGGGGCAACAGCCGCAAGCTCCTCGAACCCGCCCGCGACTACTTCCTCGACAAAGGCGCACGCGAGCTTCCCATGGTGGAGAAAAGCTACACCGAGATGGTGAAGAACGGCAAGTCCGACGAGGCAGCCGCCATGCTCGACGGCTACACGCGCGACTTCTTCGGTGCCACCGTTCTGGCATGGGACCAGCTGGCCGGTGCCCTGTGGCGCGCCAATGCCAACGGCTTCTGATTTTCCCGGCCGGAGTTCCGGCTTATTGAAAATTAGTGCGTATATTTGCATTTCACCAAACCTCTATACCATGTATTTATTAGGATACGACATCGGAAGCTCTTCCGTAAAAGCTTCGATTGTTGACGTCAACACAGGCAATATCGCAGCCTCGGCATTCTTTCCGGGCTCCGAGGCCCCGATTATCTCCCACAAGGCCGGATGGGCCGAGCAGAATCCTCAGAGCTGGTGGGACTATCTGCGCCAGGCCACCTCGGCCGTTCTCGACAAAAGCCGCCTCGACCCGGCCGACATAAAAGCCATAGGCATCAGTTATCAGATGCACGGCCTGGTGGCCGTGGACAAGGACCGGCAGCCGCTTCGCCCCGCCATAATCTGGTGTGATTCCCGCGGCGTACCCTACGGCGCGAAAGCGTTCAGCGACCTTGGGGCGGAAAAATGCCTCAGTCACCTGCTGAATTCCCCCGGCAACTTCACTGCCTCCAAACTGCGCTGGGTTAAGGAAAACGAACCCGAACTGTTTGAGCGCATCTACAAGATAATGCTGCCCGGCGACTATATAGCCATGCGTCTCACCGACCGCATAGCCACCACGGTCACCGGACTGTCGGAGTGTATGCTCTGGGACTTCGCCACCGACTCCCCCGCCGGCTTCCTCATGGACTACTTCGGGTTCCCCGCGAGCATCATTCCGGAAATAGTGCCCACATTCGGTGATCAGGGACATCTGACCCGCGCCGCGGCCGCCGAGCTTGGTCTGAAAGAAGGCACGCCGGTAACCTACCGCGCAGGCGACCAGCCCAACAACGCCCTTTCGCTCAACGTGTTCGAGCCGGGAGAAATAGCTTCGACCGCCGGTACATCGGGCGTGGTCTACGGTATAAACGGCGAGGTGAGCTACGATCCGCTCTCGCGCGTGAACACCTTTGCCCATGTGAACCACCGCAGCGGCCATACACGCCTGGGCATAATGAACTGCATAAACGGCACCGGCATACTCAACTCGTGGATACGCCGCAACGTGGCTCCCGAAGGCACGGGCTACGCCGAGCTGAACGAGCTTGCCTCCCGCGCGCCCGTAGGCGCCGCAGGGGTGAGCATCCTGCCGTTCGGCAACGGCGCCGAACGCGTGCTCTGCAACCGCGAGACGGGCTGTTCAATCCACGGCCTCAACTTCCTCACCCACGGACGCGAGCATCTGGCGCGCGCCGCTCAGGAAGGCATAGTGTTCGCCTTCCAGGCCGGTATAGACATCATGAAGGATATGGGCATGGAAGTGCGTAAAATCCACGCAGGTCACGCCAATATGTTCCTGAGCCCTCTTTTCCGCCACACGCTCGCCAATGTGAGCGGTGCCGTGATAGAGCTATATGATACAGACGGAGCGGCAGGAGCCGCCCGCGGAGCCGGCATAGGCGCCGGAATCTACGCCTCGCCATCCGAGGCTTTCGCCACGCTCCACGTGATTGAGCGCACGGAGCCCGACCAGACCCTCACAGCCGCCACAGCCGAGGCCTACGCCCTGTGGCAGCGCCGTCTGAAGGCCGAACTCTCCGCCCTCTGACGCACGGCATGGGGTGCATACCGTTTCTCTATTTAATTTTACTACAACAAATCTATAATCATAAAAACTTATTCCACAATGGCTACAAAAGAATACTTCCCCGGTATAGGGAAAATCAAATTTGAAGGCAAAGAGTCGAAGAATCCTCTGGCCTACCGTTATTACGACGCTGAAAAAGTAGTGCTCGGCAAGAAAATGAAAGACTGGTTCAAGTTTGCCATGGCATGGTGGCACACACTGTGCGCCGAAGGCGGCGACCAGTTCGGCGGCGGCACAAAGCAGTTCCCCTGGAACACCGCCACCGATCCCGTGCAGGCAGCGAAGGACAAAGCCGACGCAGGCTTCGAAATCATGCAGAAACTCGGCGTAGAGTATTTCTGCTTCCACGACGTAGACCTTGTGAGCGAGGCCGCCACCATCGAGGAATACGAGGCCAACATGAAGGAAATCGTGGCCTACCTCAAGCAGAAGATGGCCGAGACAGGCATCAAGAATCTCTGGGGCACCGCCAACGTATTCGGCCACGCCCGCTACATGAACGGAGCCGCCACCAATCCCGACTTCGACGTAGTGGCCCGCGCCGCCGTACAGATTAAGAACGCCATCGACGCCACAATAGAGCTGGGCGGTACCAACTATGTGTTCTGGGGAGGCCGCGAAGGCTACATGAGCATCCTCAACACCGACCAGAAGCGCGAAAAAGAGCACCTGGCAATGATGCTGACCCTCGCACGCGACTACGCACGCGCAAAAGGCTTCAAAGGCACATTCCTCGTTGAACCGAAGCCCATGGAGCCCACCAAGCATCAGTATGACGTGGACAGCGAGACCGTGATAGGCTTCCTCCGGGCCCACGGACTCGACAAGGATTTCAAGCTCAACATCGAGGTGAACCACGCCACTCTCGCCGGCCACACCTTCGAGCACGAGCTTGCAGTGGCCGTTGACAACGGCATGCTCGGCAGCATCGACGCCAACCGCGGCGACTACCAGAACGGCTGGGATACCGACCAGTTCCCCATCGACAACTACGACCTCACCCTGGCCATGATGCAGATCATACGCAACGGCGGCCTGGGCAACGGCGGCACCAACTTCGACGCCAAGACACGCCGTAACTCCACCGACCTCGAGGATATCTTCATAGCCCATATTTCGGCAATGGACGCCATGGCACGCGCTCTTGAATCGGCTGCCGCAATCCTCACCGAAAGCCCCCTGCCCGGCATGCTCAAGGACCGCTACGCATCATTCGACGCAGGCAAAGGCGCCGACTTCGAGAACGGCCGCATGACTCTGGAAGAGGTAGTGGACTACGCCAAAGCTAAAGGTGAACCCGCCCAGACCTCGGGAAAACAGGAGCTTTACGAAGCTATTGTGAACATGTATGTCTGATTCCCCGTCCATGGCAAATCAGCAGAATGGCTCAAGAGCCTATCTATTCTCGATAGTGGCAGTGGCCGTGCTGGGCGGACTCCTGTTCGGCTACGACACTGCCGTGATTTCCGGTGCCGAGAAAGGCCTCCAGGCCTTCTTCCTCGGTGCGAAGGACTTCGTGTACACCGACGTGATCCATGGCCTCACCTCGTCGAGCGCCCTCATAGGCTGCATCATCGGCAGCGCCATTTCCGGCTACTTTGCCGGGCACTTCGGACGCCGCCCCACGCTCATTATTTCGGGCGTATTCTTCTTCGTGTCGGCTCTCGGCAGCTACTATCCGGAATTCTTCTTCTTTGACTACGGCAAGCCCACGCTCAGCCTTCTGGTGGCCTTCAACATCTACCGTATAATAGGCGGCGTGGGAGTTGGCCTGGCATCGGCTATCTGCCCCATGTATATCGCCGAGGTGGCCCCTTCGGGAATCCGCGGCACGCTCGTTTCGTGGAACCAGTTCGCCATCATTTTCGGCCAGCTGGTGGTGTACTTCGTCAACTTCCTCATACTCGGCGAGCACACCAACCCCATAATCGAGCGCATAGGCGAGACTCTCTATCAGGTCAACCCCCAGTCCGATCCCTGGACCATCCAGACCGGCTGGCGCTATATGTTCGGCAGCGAGGCCTACGTGGCACTGCTGTTCGCAGTGCTGGTGTGCTTCGTGCCTGAATCACCCCGTTACCTGGCCCTCACAGGCCGCGACAGCAAGGCTCTGGCCGTGCTCACCCGCATCAACGGCTCGAAAGCCGCCGAGATTCTGCGGGAGATAAAATCGACCGTGGAGGTGAAGTCGGAGAAACTTTTCTCCTTCGGTTTCACGGTGATTTTCGTGGGCGTGATGCTCTCCGTATTCCAGCAGCTTGTGGGCATAAACGCAGTGCTCTACTACGCCCCGCGCATATTCGACTCCATGGGCATGGGCAATCCTATGGTGCAGACCGTGATAATGGGCGTGGTAAACATCGCTTTCACCCTCGTGGCAGTGTTTACCGTGGAGAAGCTCGGCCGCAAACCGCTGCTCATCACAGGCTCTCTGGGAATGGCTGTAGGAGCGATAGGCGTCGCTCTCAGCAACCTCGTGACTATGCCTGCGATGGTTCCGGTGATTTTCATCATGATCTATTCAGCCTCGTTCATGTTCTCGTGGGGCCCGATATGCTGGGTGCTCATTTCTGAGATTTTCCCCAACACCATCCGCTCCTCGGCCGTGGCCGTTGCGGTCGCATTCCAGTGGATATTCAACTTCATCGTGTCAAGCTCGTTCGTGCCCCTCTACAACATGCGGGCCGGCTCGATGGGCGAGAGCTTCGGCCATGTGTTTGTCTACGCCATGTACGGCGCATTCTGCGTGATTGCCGCATGGTTTGTCTACCGCATGGTGCCCGAGACCAAGGGACGCACCCTCGAGGAGATGACCCGCCTCTGGCGCGACAGCTCCCGCAAAACCTCGAAATAAGAATATTTCATCCCGATAAAAACAGCCGCCTGTATCCTCTGCCGGATGCAGGCGGCTTTCTATTTTGGCGGCATAAAAGCGCCGGGGCCCTTGTGGAATATCGGAAGTATCACTATTTTTGCAACGCAAACAGGGGCCATGCCTCTGGGGAGATTACATCACCGTGAGCGACGCCCCTGGCTGTCCCGAATCAATCAGACATCCCAGGAGAGTTTCTCGGAGCAATTCGGCCTTTGAAAGCTGAAAGTGATGGGACGGCTCTTCTCCCTTGACCCTACCGCCATATCTGCGTCCCGTCTTGCAGAATTATGAAGTGAGACAATCGCTGTAAGCCCCCGCGGGCTTGCATCCGGTTGCAGCTCTGTAATTCGAGACGCCTGAAGGATAAAACCATCTACCGCACGTGTTCTCTGACAGCAGAGCCCGTGCGGTAGCTTTTTTAGCTACCAGCATCAACACAGCAAGCTAACAATCAGATTATTGCGCGGAATTAAGCGATTACGTTTAACACGATATATATCGTTAATCTGATGCTATAAACACTACTGATGCTACCGACCTTACGGACTTTACGGACTGGACCGACGATACCGACTCTACGGACATTACTGACGATGCGGAATTTTGAGAGCTTCCAGAGCAATCGCCCGCTCCGGCAAAGTCCGTAAGGTCGGTAGTGTCCGTAGAGTCTGTATCGTCCGTAGGGTCAGTAAAGTCTGTAAGGTCAGTCGGTAGTCTCCTCGGGGTTGAGGGCGCAGTGGATTATGGAGGCTTTGGCGGGGCCTATCACGGAGGCTATTTCGTCGAGGTCGGCTTCGCGGATGCGCTTCACGCTCTTGAAGTGGCGCAGAAGCGCCGTGCGCGTCACTTCGCCTATGCCCTTGATCGAGTCGAGAGCCGACACCGTCTGCCCCTTGCTGCGGCGGTTGCGGTGATGCGTTATGCCGAAGCGGTGGGCTTCGTCGCGCATGTGCTGCACCACGCGCAGAGTCTCGCTGTTCTTGTCGATATACAGCGGAATGCTGTCGCCGGGGAAATAGATTTCCTCAAGGCGTTTCGCGATTCCCGCCACGGCTATCACGCCGCGCAGACCCATTGCCTCCAGAGCCTCCACAGCGGCCGAAAGCTGCCCTTTGCCGCCGTCTACCACCACCAGCTGGGGAAGGTCCAGCCCCTCGTTCTGAAGGCGCGTGTAGCGGCGCGTAAGCACTTCTTTCATGGATGCGAAATCGTCGGGGCCTTCCACCGTCTTGATGTTGAAGTGGCGGTATTCCTTCTTGGACGGTTTGCCGTCGCGGAACACCACGCAGGAGGCCACGGGATTCGTGCCCTGGATGTTTGAATTGTCGAAACATTCTATGTGGTGAGGCAGCACGTTTAGGTGGAAATCGGCCTTCATGCGCTCAAGCAGGCGCGTGGCGCGCTGCTCCGGATCATGGTGCTCCATGTGTTTGAGCATGTCGATCTTGTACTGCCGGGCGTTGCGCTCGCTCACATCGAGAAGCTTCGCCCTGTCGCCGCGCTGAGGCACGGTAAACGTAACGCCTTCCATCTCCACGTCGGGCACCTGCGCCACCACCACCTCGCGGTATTTCACGCCGAGATCCTCCTGAATCTGGGCCATGGCGTAGCCCAGAAGCTGGGGCACTTCCTCGTCGAGACGGCGCTTATATTCCAGCGTGGCGCTGCGCACCACGGCTCCGTTGCGCACATGCATGTAGTTTATGAACACGTCGGCTCCACCGTCGTCGTCCACACCGAACACATCGAGGTCGTCGATGGTCTGGCTCACGATCACGCTCTTGGCCGTGTAGCGCTCTATAAGCTGCAGCTTGAGCTTGGCCACGTGTGCCTGCTCGAACTTGAGCTGCTCGGCAAACGACATCATTTCGGCCGTGAGATGGCGCTGGAGTTTCGTCAGGTCGCCTCGCAGAATCTGTCGTATCTCATCAATCTGTGCGGCATATTCCTTGACGCTCACCTTGCCCACGCACGGCCCGGAGCACCGCTTGATATGATAGTCGAGGCAGAGTCTCCCCTTCCCTTTCTCTATGTATTCGGGTGTGATTATCATGCGGCACGTGCGCAGCTGATACAGCTCGTGGATCAGATTGAGGACCATTCGCGCCGCAGTGGTGTCGGTGTACGGGCCATAGTATTTCGAACCGTCCTTTACACGGGTGCGCGTCATGAACACACGCGGGAACGGCTCGTTTGTCACCACGATGAAGGGATATGACTTGTCGTCCTTGAGCAGCACGTTGTAGCGCGGCTGATACTCCTTGATCATCGAATTTTCGAGATTGAGGGCATCCTGCTCGGTGGGGACCACAATGTATTTCATATCCGCGATGGCCTGCACGAGCAGATTGGTGCGCGTGGATGAATGCGTGCGGTTGAAGTAGGACGACACGCGGCGTTTCAGGTTCTTTGCCTTGCCAACGTATATCACCGTACCACGGTTGTCGTAGTACATGTAGACTCCCGGTGTGGTGGGAAGAAACGATATCTTCTCACGGAGTTCGTCGGATTTCTTATGTCTGGGCACTGCTTTTTTCTTTGATAAACACACAGGCGGAAGAAGAGGTTTTCTCCCGCCTGGCAAGTAATATTTTCAAGAACGATGTCAGAGTTTGAGGAGCGATGTCACCTCCACCCCTTCCGGGAGATTGGCGCGGCCGTTGAGGGCGTCAATCTCTATTATGAAGTTGATATAGATTTTGCGGGGGTTCATGCTCTTGACAAGGTCGTAGACCGCGGCCATGGTGCCGCCGGTGGCGAGCACGTCGTCGTGAATCAGCACCACGTCATCGGAAGTGATGGCGTCGCGGTGGATTTCGATGGTGTCCTTGCCGTATTCCTTGTCATACGACACGCTCACTGTGTCGGCGGGAAGTTTGCCGGGTTTGCGCGCGGGGACGAATCCGGCGCCAAGCTCAAACGCCACAATCGAACCGGCTATGAATCCGCGGCTCTCTATACCCACGACTTTGGTTATGCCCTTGTCGCGATAGAGCTGCGAGAGGTCCCACCCTATGATGTGGAACGCGCGCGGATCTTTGAACGCTGTGGTCAGATCCCAGAACAGGATTCCCTTCTGGGGAAAGTCGGGGACCTCACGGATTTTTGATTTAAGATAGTTCATTACGGTATTTATAAGAATTTGATATTTTAAAGCTTAACTATGTTCCACGTGAAACAATCGGATGTTTCCGCACCCCCTCTATCGGCCGAGCAGCAGAAGAAGAATGTTGATGTCGCTGGGAGAAATTCCGGGGATGCGCGACGCCTGAGCTATGGTAGTAGGAGCAATCCGCTGCAGCTTCTGACGGGCCTCGGTCGAAAGGCTCTTGATCGAGGAGTAATCGAAATCGGCACGAAGCTTCACATCCTCGAGGCGTCTGATTTTCTCAGCTACCACCTTCTCGCGGTCGATATAGCCGCTATATTTCATGAGAATCTCGGCAGCCTCAAGAATCTCCTGTCGGCGCTCAGTCTCGATATGCTGCTCCACATACTCGGCAAGGGCCGGAATGTGCTCAATAAGGTCGGCAAGCGTAAGCTGTGGACGAAGCACGAGGTCCATTAGTTTAACACCCTGCTTCAGTGGCGAAGACTCCCTGGCCTCAAGCAGCGGATTGATTTTCGAAGCACTCACGGAATAATTCCGGCAGAATTCCATCAGGCCATCGCGCTGCGCTCGCTTCGATTCCATCAGGCGATAGCGCTCCTCATCAACCAGACCTATTTCATGACCGCGCGGAGTGAGACGCATGTCGGCATCGTCCTGACGAAGGAGAATGCGGTATTCGGCACGGGAGGTAAACATACGGTAGGGTTCGTCTACACCCTTGGTCACAAGATCGTCGATAAGCACACCGATGTATGCCTCGTCGCGTGCGAGGGTGAACTCAGGCAGTCCCTTCCATTTGCGGTGGGCATTGATTCCGGCCACAAGCCCCTGCCCTGCCGCCTCCTCGTAGCCGGTGGTTCCGTTGACCTGTCCGGCGAAGAAAAGACCTTCCACAAGTTTTGTCTCGAGTGAGTGGCGGAGCTGTGTGGGATCGAAGAAGTCATATTCTATGGCGTAGCCGGGACGATAGATGCGCACATCCCGGAGCGCGGGAATAGTGGCAAGAGCTCCGACCTGCACATCGAGCGGGAGCGACGATGAGAATCCGTTGAGATAATACTCCTGAGTTGTCTCCCCCTCCGGCTCCAGGAAAAGCTGATGCTCGTTCTTGTCGGCAAACGTTACGATCTTCGTCTCGATGCTCGGGCAATAACGCGGCCCGATGCTCTGGATCTGTCCGTTGAACAAAGGCGAACGGTCAAGCCCTCCGCGCAGCACCTCATGAGTGGCCGGATTGGTATAGGTGATATAGCACGGGCGTTGCTTCAGCGTGCGGTGAACCGTGGGAAGGAACGAGAAGTGATGACTATCGTCGTCACCGTCCTGACGCACGGTCTGAGAGAAATCTACGCTGCGGCCGTCGATACGCACGGGGGTTCCGGTTTTCATTCTGTCCGTTGCGAAACCCAGACTTTTCAGCTGCTCGGTAAGTCCGTAGGCGGCCGGCTCAGATACGCGTCCACCCGGCGTCTTCACCTCGCCCACATGCATCAGTCCGTTGAGGAAGGTGCCGGCAGTCAGAACCACCGATTTGGCTTTGAACTCAACGCCGAGGGCTGTCTTCACACCACTCACAGCGCCGTTGACGTCCGTCGTAATCGAAGTGACCGAATCCTGCCACATGTATAGGTTGGGCGTGTTCTCAAGGCTTTCGCGCCAGTTGAGCGAAAACTTCACGCGGTCGGCCTGCGCGCGCGGGCTCCACATGGCCGGACCTTTCGATCTGTTCAGCATCCTGAACTGGATTGAACTGATATCGGTGATAATTCCCATCATGCCGCCGAGGGCATCTATCTCTCTGACAATCTGACCTTTGGCAATTCCACCCACAGCAGGATTACAGCTCATCTGAGCTATCTTGTTCATATCGTGGGTGATAAGAAGCGTATTGCTTCCGAGGCGCGCGGCAGCCGATGCTGCTTCGCATCCGGCATGGCCAGCACCAATCACAATTACATCGTAATCAAAAACCATAGACTTTACAGTTATGCATTTAACAGGGCAAGAGCCTCATTCTCTGCACGCTCCATTATCTCGCGCTCACCGGGTCCTTTGTCGTTGATGCCGCAGAGATGAAGGAGACCGTGCACAATCACGCGATTAAGCTCATCCTCATAGGTCGAACCAACCAGCTCAGCGTTGGACGCCACAGTGTCGAGCGAAATATACATGTCGCCTGACACTCTGCGCGGGGAGCTGTAATCAAACGTGATGATATCGGTGAAATAGTCGTGACCGAGAAACTGACGGTTCACTTCGATAATGCGGGGATCGTCGCAGAAAATATAATTGAGGGGGCCGAGCTCGCGACCGTGAAGAGCTGCAACCTGTCCGAGCCACAAGGCAAGAGCCTCGCCGTCAAACCCAGGCAACGTCGCACCGCCCTCTACATTCCATGTAACGCTTTTCTTCATTTGCAAGAGTATTACCCACAAAATTAGCAAAAAAGTTTCAAAACTGCCCCGCAGCTGCGCGGTTGGCGCCTGACGATAAAGCCAAAGCAAAACCCCAAAATTTTCAGCACAAATATGGCGAATACTCATTTTTACCTATACACCTCTGATTTATTGGGATTTACAACCACGAAAACTTCCTTGAGAATCAAAAATTCAAAACCCGCCCCGATTCCTCTCCGAAATATCCGCATCTCAAGGGAGAAATTTACTCACCATAATGAACGGCATGGATTCTCAAACGCAGAACAACGCAGATCCGCAGAACAACGCAGAATAAAATTTAAAAAAGTTCTGCGCCCTTCTGCCGTTCCCGCGTGGTTCTGCGTTCCAATAAGCTCCAAAAAGCTCCAATGCATTCCCACCAGCCCAGCCGGAACCTCCATTATTTAAAGAGGAGAAAAGATATATGTGGAAAAAAATGTAAATTTGTAAAAATTGTGATGCTATACGGGCCATGACAAAATTTTCAGCAACCATCCTCACCTTTAACGAGGAGCAACGAATAGATTCATGCCTTGAATCGCTCAAGGGCATTGCCGATGAAATAATAGTGGTCGACTCCTTCTCGACCGACCGCACACTTGAAATATGCCGCCGCCACGGGTGCCGTATATCCCAGCGGCGTCTGGCCGGATATGGCGCCCAGCGCCAGTATGCCACATCGCTCACCAGCCACAGCTATGTGCTCGCCATCGATGCCGACGAAGTGCTCTCGCCCGCGCTTCGCAATTCCTTGCTGCGCCTCAAGGAGACCGGGTGCACCCACAGGGTGTATGGGATGGCCCGGCTGAACTTCTATTGCGGACTGCCCGTGAAAAATTCCGGAGGCTACCCCGACCTCCAGATACGCCTCTTCGACAAACGCTATGCCAACTGGAATCTCCGCGACGTGGACGAACGGGTGATATTCCATGATTCTGTGACACCCGAACTGCTCGACGGCGACCTGCTGCACTATCAATGCGAGAACCCCGACGAATATACCGCTACGGCAATGCATCAGGCCGGAATCATAGCCAACACAATCGCATCATCCAACACATTCATCGGCCCCCTCTCCCCTACCCTGCACGGGCTGAAGACATTTCTCGGCTGCTATATCTATTCAAAAGGAATGCTCGACGGACACGCCGGACTGGCAATAGCCCGCACACGCTACCGCGCCACCAAGCACGCCTGGAACAGCGCACGCCGAATCCTCCAACAGAAAAAATCGTCCGGCCAATGAAAGTACGATGCATCACCGCGCCCAATTATGGCGACTCAGCTGAAAGATTTCTGCAGATTGCCGAAAACTTCGACAGCGAAGGAACGCTTATCTACGACAAGCGAAACGCTCTTCGCACGGTCCAGGCCGGCGGTCACACGCTGGTGGTGAAACGCTACAAGCGGCCTAACATTTTCCAGAAGATAACCTACAGCTGGTTCCGCCCCGACAAATCAAAACGGGCGTTCAGCTTCGCGCAACAGCTGCTGGAAAACGGCATCGACACCCCGGCACCAGCCGCCTGCGTGGAGTGGCGCAAAGTCTCGCTGACCCAGCGCTACTTCTTTTTCTGCGAACTCACCACCGCCACATCACTCTCCGAAATAGAGACCCCGGGGCAACCACTGCCGACGGACGCCGCCGAAGCATTCGTAGCATTTCTGGCAGAGATGCACTCAAAAGGATTCATGCACGGCGACGCCAACCTCTCCAACATACTTTTCAACAAAACGCCCGACGGCGCGTTTAAATTTTCGGTCATCGACACCAACCGCTCCAAATGGCTGAAGCGTGAACCCACCGTCGACGAACGTGTGGACAACCTGATGAGGGTGTCGCACAACCGCCCGCTGCTGCAGGACGTAGGGCGCCGGTATGCACGCCTCACCGGACTCGACCCCGAAAAATTCTCCGCAATGCTTCTGCGAAAGCTCGACTCGTTCGAGGCCAGGAAAGAGAGGCAGGCCTCGCTAAAAAGAATCATTAGACGACTCACCGGGAAATCCACCGCCAAAGACTAACCACCTCAACCCAACCATTCATGTACTGCTACTTCTCAAAAAACTACAACCACCTGGAAAACGCCGGCAATAAAGCCAAGACCGACATAGAGACGATAATGCACGAGATGGGATACGCCAACATAGGCCGGAACCATACTCTGGTGCGCAACAAAGTGGCCGGGTTTGTGATCACTCTGGCGGGAATGCTCAAGACTGTGATGTCTATCCGAAAGGGCGACGTGGTGGTGATTCAGTATCCCCTCAAGAAATACTACGACTTCATAGTGAAAAGCGCCCATCGGCGCGGAGCGCGAACGGTCACGCTTATCCACGACCTCGGGAGTTTCCGCCGCAAGAAACTCACCGTAAAGGAAGAGATAGAGCGCCTGAACCGCAACGACGGCATCATAGCCCACACTCCGGCCATGAAACAGTGGCTCGAGGAGCATGGCGTGAAAGTGCCGATAGTCATTCTCGGAATATTCGACTATCTGTGTGATCGCCAGCCGGGCAAACGCCAGCCGGGCAAACGCTACCAGATAGTGTTTGCGGGCCCTCTGCGTCCGCAGAATTCAGCATTCCTCTACGCCCTGGCGCAGAAAAACCGCTCGTACGAACTGGTGCTTTACGGAAACGGCTTCGACAAAAGCCGGCTGCCAGAGGACATTCCCGGATTCACCGTGCGCGGATTCTGTCCTCCTGAAAAAATCATAACCGAGAGCCGCGGCGATTTCGGACTGGTGTGGTATGGTCCGGAGACGGAGACCATCGCCGGGCCGCAAAGCGAATATCTGCCTCTTATCGCGCCCCACAAGCTCTCGCTCTACCTGCGCGCAGGAATGCCGGTGATTGTGTGGAGCAAGTCGGCCATGGCTCCGTTTGTTGAGGAAAATGGCATCGGAATCGCCGTGGACAGCCTCGACAACCTCGACTCACGCCTTGCGCTGATCTCGCCCGCACAGCTCGAAGAGATGAGAGCCAACGCCACCCGCGTGGCCGCCGATCTTGCAGCCGGTGCAAACGCACGCCGCGCCCTCCTGCAGATGATGACCCTGCTGGAAAAGAAAAATCCGACATAACCTCTAACTCCCTCACTATCTAAATATGTCAAACCGTCTTTCAGTCTACTGCACAAATCTCGGCCGCTATATAGGAATAACCGGCGGCGACACCCCTCTTGATATCTACCGGCGCTTCCGCGACGAAATACCGTTCCGTCCAGTAGTGGCCCGCATAAACAACAAATCGGAAGACCTGAATTTCCCCTTCTTCTCTCCGAAAAACCTCGAGTTCATGTCGGCCCACACTCCATCGGGCGAACGCACCTATGTTCGCTCCCTGTGCATGATGCTCTACCATGCCGTGAACTCACTGTTTCCCGGCCACAGACTCGTTATAGAGCACTCCATCTCACGCGGATATTATGCCCGCATTCCCGGGGTGGAACCTACCGAGGAAAATGCAGCGGCCATGCGCGCGCACATCCGCTCGCTCGTTGACCGCGACATCCCGTTCAAGCGCATGGAACGGCGCACCTCCGACGTCATAGAGCTGTTCCGCGCCCAGGGGCTCGATGACAAGGTGAAGCTTCTCTCGACACTCCACGAGCCCTACACCGTGTATTATTCACTCGACGGAGTTTATGACAGCTATTACGGCGCACTTGCGCCCTCCACCGGACTGCTCCCCTACTTCGACCTGCTTCCCTACAAGGAAGGCTTCCTGCTTCTGGGAATCGACAGACAGACGGATGCACCCGCACAGCCCGTCACACAGGAAAAGATGTATCGCGCCTTCACCGACTATCTGGCGTTCAACCGCATCGTGGGTGTGAGCAATGTGGGCGAACTTAACGAGGCAGTAGAAAAAGACGACACCGCAATGCTCATCAACGTGGCCGAGGCGCTCCACAACAACCGCTTCGCCGCGCTGGCAAACCAGATAAAGACGCAATTCGAAGCCGGAGGAGCCCGAATAGTGATGATAGCAGGCCCGTCGTCATCGGGAAAAACCACATTCACCAAGCGCCTGGCAATCCAGTTGATGACCAACCTGCTGGAGCCCAAAATGATTTCGCTTGACGATTACTTCGTTGACCGCCACCGCACGCCGTTGGACGAAAACGGCGATTATGACTACGAGTCGCTCCACGCCCTCGACCTCGAGCTGTTCAACTCCGACCTCAACCGCCTTCTCGCGGGCGAGGAAGTGGAACTTCCCTACTACAATTTCGCCACAGGCGCACGAGAATACCGCGGCAACCGGATAAAACTCTCCGACCATTCGATACTCCTTATAGAAGGTATCCACGGACTGAATCCAGAGCTTACGGCCAATGTGGAGCAGCGGCTGAAATTCCTCATCTACGTGTCGGCGCTCACCACCATCTCCATCGACGATCACAACTGGATTCCCACCACCGACAACCGCCTGCTGCGCCGCATAATCCGTGATGCGAAATACCGCGGCGTGAGTCCGCAGGACACCATACGCCGCTGGCCGAGCGTGCGCCGCGGCGAGGAGAAGTGGATTTTCCCCTTTCAGGAAAACGCCGACGCCACATTCAATTCCTCGCTGCTCTTCGAGCTGGGAGTGATGAAGGACCGTGCTGAGGCGTTGCTGCGCACCGTTCCCCACGACATTCCCGAATATGCCGAGTCGTCGCGCCTGCGCACATTCCTGAGCTATTTCTGCTCCATCCCCGAGAATTTAGTGCCCTCCACCTCGCTGCTGCGCGAATTTCTGGGCGGCTCCTCTTTCAAATATTAGCCTTTTGGGTTATATTTGCGAAAACAATACCCCCATAAATCAGAATCATGAATGCTAAGTATCATAGAGTGCTGCTGAAACTCAGCGGCGAATCGCTGGCCGGAGCGCAAGGCCACGGAATAGATTCACAGCGTCTGAACGACTACGTAAACCAGATTGCCGACGTGGTGCGTTCAGGTGTGGAAGTGGCCATAGTGATAGGCGGAGGCAACATTTTCCGCGGAATGCAGGGAGCATCCAAAGGCTTCGACCGCGTGAAAGGCGACCAGATGGGAATGCTTGCCACCACCATCAACTCCCTTGCTCTCTGCTCGGCCTTCGAGTCGATAGGCCAGCCGGCAAAACTGCTCACGGCCATCAACATGTTTCCCATAGGCGAGCAGTACAGCAATTCCCGCGCCATCGAGGCCATTGAAAAGGGCGCAGTAGCTGTGATTGCCGGAGGCACCGGAAACCCATATTTCACCACCGACACGGGCAGCGCCCTGCGCGGTATAGAAATACGCGCCGACGTGATGCTGAAAGGCACAAGAATCGACGGTGTGTACACCGCCGACCCCGAAAAAGACCCCTCTGCAACCAAATTCACTGAAATAACCTACGATGAGGTGATACGCCGCGGCCTGCGCGTGATGGACATCACCGCCACGGCCCTCTGCCGCGAAAACGGGCTGCCTATCGTGGTGTTCGACATGGATACCCCCGGCAACCTCGCCAAAGTAATTGCCGGCGAACCCATCGGAACAACCGTATATTGAATCATTTAAAACTCTGCAATATGGAAGTAAAAGACTATCTCGACCCCGCGGAAGAGAAAATGGAACTCGCCGTGGCATACCTCGACGAAGCCCTGGCCCACATCCGCGCCGGCAAAGCCAACCCCAAGATTCTCGACGGCATTCGCGTGGACTACTACGGAGCAATGTCGCCCATCAGCAACGTGGCCAATATCAGCGTGCCCGATGCCCGCACCATCACCATCACTCCCTGGGAGAAAGCAATGTTCAAGGAGATTGAAAAAGCAATCATCAACTCCGAACTCGGTGTAATGCCCGAGAACAACGGCGAAGTAATCCGCATCAGCATACCACCGCTCACCGAAGAGCGCCGCAAGCTGCTCGTAAAGCAGTCCAAGGCCGAGGCCGAGACTGCAAAGGTATCGGTGCGCAACGCCCGCCGCGACGCCATCGACGGCCTCAAGAAAGCCGTCAAACAGGGTATGCCCGAGGACGTTGAGAAGGATGCCGAAGCCAAGGTTCAGAAGCTCCACGACAAATACCTCAAACAGATCGACGACCTCTTCGCCGCCAAAGAAAAAGAAATCCTCACCGTGTGATACTTCGCCGGGAGCTTCTCTGGGAAGGTCATAGCACTGGGAAGTTCGGCGTCCTCGCCGACCAGGATTTTTAATCCCCGTCACCGACCGACGGCCGGAGGCCGACGCTCCCAGTAGCCGACGTTCGCGAAGTAATAAACTATCAATAAAATAAATGCGAGGCAAACCACATTCTGCAGTTTGCCTCGCATTTTTTGCGTTTAAGCTTTGAAATTTCAGTCTATGGGGTATTCTGTGGGCAAGGATGCCGACGTTCCCAGGAACCTCAGAGATACTTGCCGTCGAAGCGAAGCTCAACGTCGTTTACTATCTGCTTGATTTTCTGTTCCTCGCTCTTGGGGCAGATCAGAAGCACATCTTCCGCGTCGGCCACTATGCAGTCGTGGAGGCCCGAAACGACCACAAGCTTGTCGGAAGGCGCCATGAAAATGTTGCCCGAAGAGCCGTAGGCCATCACATTGCTGTTCTGCGTCACATTGCTGTCGATATTCTTAGGCGACGTCTCATAGAGCGAACTCCATGAGCCGAGATCATTCCAGCCGAAATTTACACACTCCACGTATACATTGGAGGCCTTTTCCATCACGGCGAAATCAATGGATATGGACGGACACGAGGCAAAAGTGCTGTTGATATATGCAGTTTCCTCCGGAGTGCCGAACACACCTTCACCACGGTCGAATTCAGCAGCGATGTCAGGCACATAGCGACGCAGGGCGGCGATTATGGTTTCGGCTTTCCACAGGAAAATACCGGCGTTCCAGAAAAACTCTCCTGAATCGAGAAACACCTGTGCCAGCTCGCGGTCTGGTTTCTCGGTAAATGTCTTGACCTTGAGTAATCCGGGCTCGGTCTCCTGACCTATCTGTATATAGCCGTAGCCCGTTTCGGGACGGGTGGGAGTGATGCCGAGGGTAAGCAGCGCATCATGGGTTTCCACGAAATCAAAGCCTCGCTCCACGCATTTCTCAAATATGTGTTCACGGGTAATCAGATGGTCGCTCGGAGCCACTATCATCGAAGCTTCAGGGTCGAGAGCGCGGATATGGTAAGCGGCCCAGGCAATAGCCGGAGCAGTGTTGCGGCGGTCGGGCTCGGCCAGTATCTGGCTGTCGTCAAGCTCGGGAAGCTGCTCCTTTATACGCTCCACATACTTAGCGTTGGTTATCACTATAAACCTTTCCTTGTCCACAAGCGGCAGCATGCGCTCGTAGGTCATCTGAAGCAGGGAAGTGCCGGTTCCGAAAAAATCAATGAACTGTTTGGGCACATCGGTGCGGCTATAGGGCCAGAAACGGCTTCCTATGCCTCCGCACATGATCACGCAATATCTGTGTTGGCGTCTGTCTGACATAGTGGGTTGATTTTGGGGCGGGTCACGCCTGAAGCCGACCCGTCTGATGGCTATGGGTGCTAAGTTAACCATTAAGTTTGACATTCCATAGCCGCGCACGCAATTTTTAGTGCCGGCGCTCCATTTTTAGGAACCGTTCTCCGATTTTTGGCGAAAAATGTTAACTTTGTGAGCCTTTGCCGCAGCAGGAGCGTTATATACCAAAAGCCGGTTTTGGCAAAACAACCACATATTTTTTACAGATTATGGAATCAACCCGTCAAGCAAAAATATCGCGCCTCATCCAGAAGGAGCTTAGTGAGATTTTCCGTCGTCAGACCTCGAAACTCCGCGGTGTGCTGGTGTCGGTGAGCGCCGTGCGCGTATCGCCCGACCTTAGCATTGCCCGCGCCTATCTGTCGGTTTTTCCCTCCGACAAGGCAGCCGAGGTAATCCAGAGCATCAACGCCAGCAGCAAGACCATCCGCTATGAGTTGGCACAGATTGTGCGCCATCAGTTGCGCAAGACTCCCGAACTCGCCTTCTATCTCGACGATTCGCTGGACTATATCGAAAATATAGACAATCTTCTTGAGGCCGACGCGCGCAAGCATCCCGCCCACCCCGAGAAAGAGTTGCCCGAAGCCCCCGAAGAGAAAGAACTTCCGGAAGCCTGACAATCGCTCCGGACCCATCCGTCCGGCAATCCATTCATCACCAACTAACAGCAGCAACATAAATGGTAGCACTGCGCATAGCCCTGCGCTATCTGCTCTCGCGCAAGAGCCACAACGCCGTCAACGTGATTTCGGCGGTGTCGGTGGCCGGTGTGGCCGTGGCCACCATAGCCATTGTGTGTGTGCTGTCGGTGTTCAACGGCTTCACCCGGCTGGCCTACGACCGCATCTCCTTCATCGACCCCGATCTTATGATTGTGGCCGCCGAAGGCAAGACGATAGCCGATGCCGACTCGCTGTGCCGCGCCGTCGCAGACATGCCGCCCGTAGCCCACGCGGCTCCCATGATCAGCGACCAGGGGCTTGCAATCTACAACGGACGCCAGATGCCGGTGCAGATTATCGGCGTCGACTCGCTGTTCTCCCGCATAGTGAAAATAGATTCGGTGGTGATCGACGGCGATTTCATACTCCAGGACGACCATTGGCACTACGCCTCGCTGAGCGTGGGCGTAGCCATAGCCTTGGGCGCACGCCCCGGCTTCTATGACTATCTTGCCCTGTATACCCCGCGGCGCGTAGGCCGCATCAACCCCGCCAATCCCATGGGCGCTTTCCGCAGCGACTCGCTGATAGTTGGCTCCGTGTATCAGGTGGAGGAAACCGCTTACGACACCGACGGCGTGATAGTGCCCCTGCAGAGCGCCCGCAACCTCTTTGAATATACCACCGAGGCCACGTCGCTCGCCGTGTCCCTCCGTCCCGGATTTACCGAAAAAGAAGGCGCCGCCGAGGTAGGGAAAGCTCTCGGCGCCGGTTACCGCGTGCTCACGCGCCTGGAGCAGGAAAGCGAGTCCTTCCGCATGATTGCGGTCGAGAAATGGATTACCTTCCTTATGCTCGCTTTCATACTTGTCATCGCCTCGTTTAACGTCATTTCCACGCTCTCCATGCTCATTATAGAGAAAACCCCCAATATGGCCACACTTCGGGCCTTAGGAGCCTCAGAAACGACAATAAGGCATATTTTCGTGTGGGAGGGATGGCTCATCTCCATGCTCGGGGGTGCAGCGGGCATAGTGCTCGGCGTGATTCTCTGCCTTGCCCAGCAGTGGGGCGGCTTCATAAAACTCAACGGTGACCCCTCTAAACTCTCCATTTCCATATATCCCGTGGCAGTGGAACTGACCGACATCCTCGCCGTGGCCGCCCTTATATTCGTAACGGGCCTTCTGGTGGCCCTCATCACCGCCGCCATTCAGTCAAGGCGCCGATAGGCAGCTATAAGATTTATAAGACTTATAACCACAAAATTCAATCAAAATTATAGGTAATAGTGCCGGTCTGTTCGGCTGGCGCCTCGAGGTTCACGGAAAAACGTGATTTCAAGGCTGCCTGAACGCAGCTCTGGCGCGCGGCGGTCAATGATGCCACCGCACCGCTTCCTGAGCGATATGAGGCGCTTACCACGTGTCCTTGACGGTTTACACGCACCGATATGACTATGCGGCCGGTGGCGCGGCCGGTGGGTTTGCTCCACGATTCGAGCGTGCGGCCCGAGAGGGAGGTGCCGGGAGCGCCGGAAAGGGCGCCGTGGTCAGCATTGCCGTTGGGCGATCCGGGAGTACCCTCCCCTGAATTTCCTTTCGATTTCGAGGCGCCGAAGTTCACGCGCTTGCTTATGCGTCCGGCCTCTTCCTTGCGCCGTTTCTCGGCCTCCTGCCGTTCTATTTCCTCTTTGGTGGGCCCAGGCTTCTCAGGCTTGGGCTTAGGCTCGGTTTTCATGGCCGACTCGCGCTCTGACGATACGAGCGGCGTGGGCTCTTCTCCGGCCGGACCGGCGTCGGTGCGGTCGTGGGTCTCGGGAGCCGCCTCGGTGTTGTTGCGGCGTTCGCTGGCCGGAGCTTCCTGGGCCACGGGGCGGGGAACATCGCCCAGCTTCACGTACTCACCCTCAAAAAGCAGCTCGGAAGAGTCAACCGGCGGCCACACGCGGTCGGCCACAGGACTGAAATGCAATCCGGCGGTAATCAGCACCAGAAGCACACCCACGGCGATTAAAACCGTGGCGAAGGCTGCTATGGCACGGTCGCGGCGAGTTGAGTCAGATGGATTGTTCTGTGGCTGCTGGATCACTGGTCTGCTGTTTGGGGAAATTGGGTTATCATGCCATCAATGAGGCCGGGCCGACGATGGAGCGGGCTTTGTGGCCAGGACCATCTTGAGATTGTGGCGCGACCCTATGTCGAGAATCTCCACGAGGGTACCGTAAGGCACTTCCTCGTCGGCATAAACGGCAATGCATCCTTCGGGGTCCTGCGAGCGTGCAAGCTGCAGGAATGCGCCCAGCTGCTCACGGTTCACGGCCTGTGGCTCGCTGTCGGCAAACGATGTGTAGATCACCTTCTCGGCATCGACATAGATGCGCGTGGTAGGCTTCAGGGCCGTCTGTTGCGAACTCTGCGGCAGACTGATCTCAAGCGCCGTGGGGAACACGAATGTCGACGTGACCATGAAAAATATCAGCAGCAGGAATATGACGTCTGTCATCGAGGCCATCGAGAAGAGCGACGTCATGTCGAATTGTCGTTTGAGTGCCATGGCTGTGACTGTCAGGGGATTATTTCACGGGTTCGTTGAGAAGGTCCATGAACTCCATGGTCTTGCCTTCAAGGGAGGTCATCACGCCATTGATGCGGGCCACAAGATAGTTGTAGGCAAACAGCGCCACGATACCCACTATCAGACCGGCCACGGTAGTGACGAGGGCCTCGTAGATACCGCCTGCAAGCACGTCGATGTTGGCGCTCGAACCGGCGCTCGCCAGATTGTAGAATGCCTGCACCATGCCCATAACGGTGCCGAGGAAGCCGAGCATCGGCGCTCCGGCGGCAGTGGTGGCGAGCCAGGGCAGACCCTTGCCAAGCGAGGCAATCTCAAGGTTACCGGTATTCTCAATGGCCACGAGCACATCGTTCATGGGGCGGCCGATACGCGTGATGCCCTTTGCTATCAGACGGGCGTAGGGCGAATTGGTGTGGTTGCACAGGCGCAGCGCGGCTTCGGGATCGCCGTGGTGGATATAGTCCTTGATGCGGCTCATGAAATGGGCGTCGTCACGGGCGGCGCGGCGCAGCACGATGGCACGCTCTATAAATATGTAGATCGATATCAGGGCCAGGATGAGAAGGGGAATCATTATGAATCCACCCTCCATGCAGAGGTCCCATACCGAGAGTTCCTTCACGGGCTCGGGCTGCGCGGCGGCAGCGGTGGCCACCGACATGGAGTCGGTGAGTACGGTAACAAGAGTATCGGCGGCGGCTGAAGCGACTGGCTGTAGCATGATTGGCGTTGTTATTGGTTATTTTACTGCTTCCTTATAGCGGCGGATGGTCTCGGGGAGACCGAGATAGAGGGCGTCGGCAATCAGGGCATGGCCTATCGACACCTCGTTGAGAAACGGAACCTCGCGGTGGAAAAACTCCAGATTGTCCAGATTGAGGTCGTGGCCGGCGTTCACTCCCAGTCCCACGCTGTGGGCCGTGCGGCTGGCTGTCACGAAGGGAGCCACGGCTTTCTCGGGATCGGAGGGATACATGTCGGCGTAGGGCTTGGTGTAAAGTTCCACGCGGTCGGCCCCGGCGCGCGCGGCGGCACGGATATTGTCGGGGTCGGTTCCCACGAATATCGAGGTACGTATGCCCGCATCGCGGAGAGTGTCTACAATCTGGGTGAGGAACTCCATGTTCGGCTCAACCTCCCAGCCTTCATGGCTTGTGAGGTCGCCGGGAGCATCGGGCACCAGAGTAACCTGCTCGGGCTTTACTTTCAGCACCAGGTCGATGAATTCGGGCGAGGGATAGCCTTCGATGTTGAATTCGGTTTTTACGAGCGGACGGAGTTTGAACACGTCGTCGTGGCGTATGTGGCGCTCGTCGGGCCGGGGATGCACGGTGATGCCGTCGGCGCCCAGACGCTCGCACTCAATGGCAAACTGCTGTACGTCGGGGGTGTTTTCGCCGCGGGCGTTACGAAGAGTGGCCACTTTGTTTATGTTTACGCTGAGATTGGTCATGTTTCGGTGTAAGAAAAACTAACTTTTGTTTCAGTGCGTTATATTAACAAGGAAATGTCGGTGAAAATTATTAATTTTGCACTTCCATTTCAGCCTACAAATTTAGGCAGAATTAATCGGAAAAAAAAACGTGATTATAAAAGATAACATATTATCCCCGGTTACAGCAGGCGGCATAGACTCAGTGGAGGTTGCGCCACGCCGACTTCCCGAGCGACTGTTTCCCCCGCAGCCCGAAAGCTGCGAGATTACCGTGGCCTGCTTCCGGGCCGACTACAGCGCCTCGGCCATAGCCCGCGCCGTGGAGGATTGCGACGCCCATCTGCTGAATCTCAACGTCACAGGCGACATCCTTCCCTCGGGCGAAATGACGGTGGAGCTTCGCGTGAGCCATCGCGACAGCGGAGCCGTGAGCCGGTCGCTCGAGCGCTACGGCTATCGCGTCACGGCCACCTCGGGCGGATATGACGCGCAGCGCGAAGTGATGCAGAGCCGCATCGAGCAGCTCCTCGCCCGTCTTGACTGACCCATCCCTTCCGGCCGGCTCTCGCCCTCCGGCCGCCCTCCTTCCGCATTATCCACGCAATGATTGATATAGCTATTTTCGGCAACCCGTCGCAGCGCACCGATTCGCCGGCCCTGCTGAGGTTTCTGCGCGCCCTTGCCGCGCGCCACGACCGCATAAGACTCTATGCCGAGCCGGCTTTCCGCAAGTCGGTGATATCGGCTGCCCCCGACCTCGGCCCGATGCTCCACTTCCTCACCCTTGGCCATAGCGGCGGTCAGGCGCCCACACGGTTCCGTCTGGCCCTGAGCATAGGCGGCGACGGAACATTCCTCACCACCGCCCGCGCCGTAGGCCCCCACGGCATACCGATAATGGGCATAAACTCGGGCCATCTGGGCTATCTCTCGGCAATAGAGATAGAGAAAGCCCACGACCTTGTGAGCGATATAGTGGAGGGCAGCTACACCGTGAGCCCCCGCACAGCCATCGAGGTCACAGCTCCGGGGCGCCGCCTCCCCCGCGCATCGATAGCCTTGAACGAGGTGGCGATCCTGCGTCAGGACACAGCTTCGATGATAACGGTACATTGCGCCCTCTCGGGCTGCCCCTATGTGGATTACAGCGGCGACGGACTGATAGTCTCCACTCCCACCGGCTCAACTGCCTACAATCTTTCGGCGGGCGGTCCGCTCCTTGATCCGGCAGCTCCGGTGTGGGCCATCACTCCCGTGGCACCCCATTCACTGAGCATGCGGCCGCTCGTGGTCTCGGACCGCAATGAGCTATCCATCAACGTATCGGGTCGTTCGTCGAGCTATCTGCTCAGTGTGGACGGCGCGGCAATCCACATCCCCGTCGATTCTCATATCACACTGAAAAAAGCCCCTTACCAGATCTTTGTGGCGATGCGCCACGACTACAATTTCATTGACACCCTGCGCCAGAAACTCGGCTGGGGCATCTGACCGGATGAAAGTGACGAAAACCGTAAAAATCGACTCCCACGGGCTTGCCGTAACGCTTGTTCCGCGGCGTAACTGTCTGCGTGTGGTTATGCGCGCCACGCCCGAAGGTGCGCGGTTTTCGGTGCCTTACGGTATGGATTTCGAATCGCTGGAGCCGATATTGAGGAGAATGCTCACGGAACACGCCGACAAGCTCCGCCCGGCGCCGCTCTACACCCGCGGACAGATAATCGAGACATCTTTCGGCTCCATAGCCATCACTTCGGGCGCCGGTGGACGCGGACTCCGCCTCCGCGAAACACAGGCCGGGTTCGAAATATGCGTAAGCCCCGCGCTCGACATCGCCTCACGCCCAGTAATCCTTGCAATAGCCAACGGACTCAAGCAGATAGGCACGCTGTTAGTGCGCCGTCATATCCTTGACGAAGCACGGCAGATCGCTATTGAAATCGGCGCAGGAATGCCCCACAGCTGGACGGTGGGCCACGGGCGCAGCACATTCGGCACATGCCGCCGCCGCGGCACCGCCACCGAAATCAGCCTCTCATATACCATGGCATTCCTGCCGGCAGACCTGCGCCGCTACATCGTGTGCCACGAGCTGGCCCATCTGCGGGAAATGAACCACTCCCCGCGTTTCCACACCCTATGCAACGCCTACTGCGGCGGCCTCGAAGCCGACCTCTCCCGCCGCCTCCGCCATCACCCCCTCCCGCTACCATAAATCCATCAATCCTCCCAAACCTCCCATTACCCCCATTACTCACACCCGTCATTTTAATAAGATTTATGAGAGGGGAGAGAGGAAATTGCGGAAAAAGGGCTAACTTTGCCGATTGAATGCCCCAAAGGGCTTATCTGCACTATTTTTAACCCGACATTATCACGCCTGTGCCGTGGCTCTGCCACCGGACGTTCCGCCCAAACGGCACCTGCAACCCATCAAAATCCGCAAATGAAACGGTATAACCTTATCAACAACTCGCTGGGCTGGCTTTGCTTCCTGATTTCGGCAGTGTGCTATATGCTCACCCTCGAACCCACGGCAAGCTTCTGGGACTGCCCGGAATTCATTCTCCAAGGATTTAAACTCGAAGTCGGCCACCCGCCGGGCAACCCTATCTTCATACTCGCCGCCCGCTTCTTCGCCAACTTCGCATTCGGCGACCCAACAAAAGTGGCCCTGATGGTCAACGCCATGTCGGGACTGTTGAGCGCCGGCACCATCCTGCTGCTCTTCTGGACCATAACCCATCTGGTGAAGCGCCTCACGGTGAGTGACGACGCCACGACGGTGAGCCCGCTGAAAATGGTGGTGATATTCGCCTCCGGTTTCTGCGGCGCCATGATGTTTGCGTGGAGCGACACCTTCTGGTTCTCGGCCGTAGAGGGCGAGGTCTACGCCTTCTCGTCGTTCTGTACCGCCCTGGTGTTCTGGCTCATCCTCAAATGGGAGAACCGCGCCGACATGCCCCACAGCGACAAATACCTGATACTGATAGCCTACGTGATAGGCGTCTCCATAGCCGTCCATCTGCTCAACCTCCTGTGCATCCCCGCCATAGTGCTGGTGATCTACTACCGCAAATGGAGCAACACCAACGTGAAGGGCTCCCTGATAGCGCTGCTTATCTCCTTCGCCATTGTGGCCGTGATTCTCTACGGACTCGTGCCCGGCTTCATAGAGGCTTCGCAGTATGTGGAACGTTTCTGCGTCAACACCCTCCATATGAGCTTCAACATGGGCGTGCTCATCTACGCCATACTAACTGTGGGCGTGTTCATCTGGGCCATCCATGAGCTATACGCACAGCGTTCGGCGCGCCGCATACGCATATCGCTGTTCCTGGCGTTGCTCCTTTCGGGTCTGGCATTCATAGGCAGCAACCTGTGGATTTCGATACCGCTCTTCATAGCCGCCTATGTGGCAGGAGTATGGAAGGTGCGCGTGCGCATACTCACCCTGATAGCTCTGAGCACATTCGTGATCTTCATAGGCTATTCGAGCTACGCACTGATACTTATCCGCTCGTCGGCCCACACCCCCATGAACCAGAACACGCCCGAAAACGTGTTTGCCCTCAGCTCCTATCTCAACCGCGAGCAGTATGGCGACCGTCCGCTTCTCTACGGCGAGACCCTCAACTCGCGTCCGCTCTACGAGGTGAGAGGCGAGACCACCAATCCAGTGGTGAATGAAGGCCAGGCTCTCTATTCGCGTAAAGTCAAGGAAAACGAAAGCGAGCGCGACGAATACGTGCTCACAGGCCATAAGAAAAACTACGTGATGACACCTGAGCTCAACATGGTGTTCCCGCGTATCTACTCCTCTACCCCGCCCCATCCCACCGGATATTCCGACTGGATAGGAGGTCTGCGCGGGCGCGTGGTCGACGCAACCCAGTATGTAGACGCCCAGGGCAATCCCCTGCAGAAAGCGCCCCGCATCAAGCCCACATTCGGCGAAAACCTCTCATATTTCCTCAACTACCAGCTCAGCCACATGTACTGGCGCTACTTCCTGTGGAACTTCGCAGGCCGCCAGAACGACATCCAGGGCAACGGCGAGGTGAATCAGGGCAACTGGATATCAGGTATCCCCTTCATTGACAATCCCCGCCTGGGCGACCAGTCGCTGCTCCCCGACGCCCAGGGCAAAGGCAACGCCGGACACAACGTGTTCTATCTCATTCCGCTCATCATGGGCATAATAGGCCTCGGATGGCAGGCATTCACCTCCAAGAGAGGTATAGAGCAGTTCTGGGTGGTGTTCTTCCTCTTCTTCATGACGGGAATAGCCATCGTACTCTACCTCAACCAGCCACCGGCCCAGCCGCGTGAACGCGACTACGCCTTCGCCGGCTCATTCTATGCCTACGCCATCTGGGTGGGTATGGGCGTGGCCGGACTCTGGCGCCTGATTCTCGCCCTGTACAAAAAGAAAAAGGGCACCGTTGAAGAAGCTACCGACGAACCCGAAAAAGGCACCGCTCCTTATCGCCGATCCATGACGGCTGCAGTGATAGCTGCAGTGGTGGGTGTGTTCGTGCCCCTGCAGGTGGTAAGCCAGACCTGGGACGACCACGACCGTTCGGGACGCTACGCCGCCCGCGACTTCGGCTTCAACTACCTCAACTCGCTCGACCCCAACGCCATAATATTCACCAACGGCGACAACGACACCTTCCCCCTCTGGTACGCACAGGAAGTGGAAGGCGTGCGCACCGACGTGAAAGTGGTGAACCTATCCTACCTCACCACCGACTGGTATGCCGACCAGATACGCCGCCCGAGCTACGACTCTCCCTGCATAGAGATGCAGGCACAGCCCAAGGACTACGCCTACGACCGCGCCCAGTTCATGTATATGATCCAGCCCGACACCATGCCGGTGAACGCACTGTCGGCCCTGCGCCATGCCTATTCGCCCGAAGCCCGCGCCAACGCCTGGAAGCTTCCGGAATTCCATTATCCGGTGATGTATATTCCCGTTGACACCGCCGCCATGGTCAAGGCCGGCCGCATCACACCCGCCGAGGCAAAGGCTGCCGAAGCCGTCATTCCCATCGACATGCTCCACCATCCCACGGCCGCCGGCGAAGGAGGTCTGCGCCAGAACGCGCTCCTGTCCATCGACATGCTCGCCACCTCGGCCGCAAACGGCTGGAACCGCCCGATATACTTCGCCATGACCGTGCCCGACAGCTACTATCTGGGCCTCTCGCCCTACCTGCGCAACACCGGTATGGCCTACGAGGTTGGCCCGCTGCGCGAAAGTTCCGGACAGACAGGCGTGAACACCGACAAGATGTATGAGAACGTCACCGAGAAATTCGCATGGGGAGGCCTCGACAAAGTCACCGCTCCCGGCCAGATATATCTCGACGAGACCGTAAGACGTATGGTGACCACCGTGCGCTCCTCGATGGTTGATCTTGCCACAGCCCTCATAAACGAGGCCGTGGAAGCCGAGCGCGCGCTCCACAACGACTCGACCGAACACAACCTCACCGACGCCGAGCGTCAGCGATATACCGACTACAAGAACGACCGCTACACCAAGGCACACAACGTGCTCGATCTCATGCGCCAGAAGCTGCCTGAGAACGCCATGCCGTTCGCCCTCCAGATTGCCGACCAGACCGCACAGCTCTACCAGCGCCTGGGCGCTGCCACCGGCAACGAAGCTGACACAAAGACAGCTCTCGAGATGATCAAGCGCCAGATCGACCGCTACGCTAAAAACGTGGTCTACTACCAGAGCCTGTCGCCGAGCCAGTATGCGTCGCTGCCGAATCTCGACCAGTATATCGACCGCTACCATTTCATGGACCTCATTGACGACTACGGCTATGCCGGAGGCGACATAGAGGCCCTGGAGAAAGAGCTCTCTCTCGCCGGAGTCAATCTCCAGAGGCAGGTATCGTTCCGTCAGGCCATAATGCAACAGCAATATGGTTCGGGCGCCGAGGCGGCTCCTGCGGCCTCCGATGCCACCGAACCGGCCGAATAACCGGGAGTTCTCCAGCCCAGCAAGAGCTTCTTTTACATAACATCCCGTTAGGTGCCATGCTGATAGAACGCCCTCCCCTTCTTTACCGCCTCCTTTTCCCCGAAGCCATCTGGCGCCTGAAGAAAAGAGGCCGCAAGGTGGTGTATCTCACCTTCGACGACGGCCCCATTCAGGAAGTGACGCCCTGGGTGCTCGACACCCTCGACCGCTATAACATAAAAGCCACCTTCTTCATGGTGGGCGAAAATGTGTGTCGCAACCCGGGGCTGTTCGAGGAGATAAAGAAGCGCGGCCACAGCTGGGGCAACCACACCATGCACCACCTGCAGGGAATGAAGGTGCGCTCGGTCAACTATCTGCGCGACCTCAACGCGGCCCACTCCGTGATTCAGAGCATCCTTTTCCGTCCGCCCCACGGCATAATCCGCTGGGCGCAGGCCAAGGTGATAAAGAACCACTACAACATAGTGATGTATGATCTGGTGACGCGCGACTACAGCCGCAAGCTCTCGCCCGACAAGGTGTTTGAAAACGTGCGCCGCTACACCCGCAACGGCTCCATAATCGTGTTTCACGACTCACTGAAGGCCCGTAAAAACATTATGGCCACCCTTCCCCGCGCCATAGAATGGCTTCAGTCAGAAGGCTATGAATTCGCCCGTCTCCCCATGTGACGGAGGCTCCTCTCCGCTGATGCCGCCCGCGGAATTCGCCGCCAGCCGTCTGCCGGCTCTTCTGAAAGAGGCCGGAGCGGCCGCATGGGGGATAGCCGACTGCACCGATGGAGTGGATGCAGCCGATACCGCGGCCTACACGCGCTGGCTCGAACGCGGATGCCACGCCGGAATGGACTATATGGCCCGTAACCGCGACGTGCGCACCACCCCGGCCCTTCTGCTTCCGAGGGCGCGCTCCATGATATGCTGTGCATTTTCCTACGAACCGCCCCAACCGGGCACCGTGATAGCTGCCTATGCCTTAGGGACGGACTACCACGAGGTAATCCGCTCGCGCCTGGGCCAAGTAGCCCGGGCAATGGAAGAAGCTACCGGTTGCCAAACGCGCGTGTGCGTTGACACAGCTCCTCTCCGCGAACGCTACTGGGCCTCAAAATGCGGCGTTGGCTTCCGCGGTCTTAACGGCCATCTGATAGTGCCCGGCAAAGGCTCCTATATGCTGCTGGGCGAGATACTTACCACAGTCTCACTCCCCTCCACTCCCGCGCTCGACCGCGACTGCGGCATGTGCCGCCGCTGCGTTGCGGCATGTCCGGCCGGCGCTCTGCAGCCCGACGGCACCGTCGACGCGCGCCGCTGTCTGAGCTACCTCACCATCGAGCACCGCGGGCCTTTCCCTGAGGGAACCGAACTTCACGGGCGCCTGTATGGCTGCGACGCCTGCGCCATGGCCTGTCCGCACAATGCCTGCGCCACCGGCTCCGAGACAGTTCCGGAACTGCTGCGGCGCCCTGCCGTAGCAGCCCTGAATGCCGCCGCAGCGGCCGTAATGACTCAGGAACAGTTCTCCACAATCTTCACCCATTCGGCCATAAAACGCGCCAAACTCGCCGGGCTGCAGCGCAACGCCTGTGCCCTTGCGGCAACACAATTGGGACATTTGAAGAAAAATGAGTAATTTAGCGGGCTGATACGCATGGCATCACGCCCGGCGCGTCACCACCCACTTCAAGATATATAACCCATGTCAGATAAAAAATTCAAAATAGGAATCACACATGGCGATACAAACGGCATAGGCTACGAAGTAATCCTCAAGGCTCTTGAGGATAACCGGCTACTCGAACTCTGCACCCCGGTGGTCTACGGCTCGGCCAAAGCCGCCGCCTTCTACCGCAAGACAGCCCAGCTGCAGCCGGTAAGCTTCACCCAGATAGCCGATGCCTCCGACGCCAAGAACGGCGAATACAGCATAATAAACGTTGTTGACGAATCGCTCCACATAGAGCCGGGCGTGGAATCACCCGAGGCCGGAAAAGCTGCATTCGCAGCCCTTGAGCGCGCCGTGGCCGACCTCCGCGCCGGCAAAATCGACGCTCTCGTCACCGCCCCCATCAACAAACACAACATCCAGAGCCCCGAATTCACCTTTCCGGGCCACACAGAATATCTGGAAAGCTCCCTGGCCGACGATGAATGCCCCCGTGCACTGATGATTCTCTGCACCGATATACTGCGCGTGGCCCTGGTGACCATCCACACCCCGATTTCGGCCATACCGGCAAAAATCACACGCGAAAACGTGGTTGAGAAAATCAAGGACTTCAATCTGTCGCTCACCAAAGACTTCGGCTGCCACCGTCCGCGCATCGCCGTGCTCTCGCTCAATCCCCATAGCGGCGAAGGAGGCCTGATAGGCAGCGAGGAAACCGAAATTATCTCCCCGGCCATAGCCGAGGCACAGGCTGAGAAAATCAATGTGTTCGGCCCGTATGCTTCCGACGGATTCTTCGGCAACGGCCTCTTCAGGAAATTCGACGGCGTGCTGGCAATGTACCACGACCAGGGACTGGCTCCATTCAAGACTCTCGCTATGGATGCCGGGGTGAATCTCACCGCCGGACTCCCCTATGTGCGCACGTCGCCCGACCACGGCACCGGCTACGACATAGCCGGACGCGGCGTGGCCGACGGCGAATCCATGCGTCAGGCCATCTACCGCGCCATCGACGTGCTCCGCTGCCGCCGCAGCCACCGCGAGGCCACTGCCAATCCCCTCAAAAAACAATATTTCGAGAAAAATAAAAAAGACAACGTGGTCCTCGACCTCACAAAATCCGACACTGACTGATGAACTATGCCATTATAGCGGCCGGAGAAGGCTCGCGGCTCCAGCAGGAAGGCGTGGCGCTGCCCAAACCGCTCGTGACGCTGGGGGGAACACCCATGATAAAGAGACTCATAGACATTTTCATGGACTGCGAGCCGGAATCGCTCAGCATCATCGTCAACGAACAGATGACGCAGGTGCGCGAATATCTCGAGAGCCTCACGCTTCCCGTGCCATTCAGACTGGTGGTGAAATCCACTCCCAGCTCCATGCACAGTTTCTATGAGGTGAGCCGCCACTTCGCCGACATGGGCAAATTCTGTCTAACGACAGTAGACACCATATTCCGCCCTGACCAATTCAAAAAATACATAAAAGCCTTCAGCGATGACAACAGCGCCGACGGCTACATGGCCGTGACATCGTTTATCGACGACGAGAAACCGCTGTATATCGACGTTGACTCCGCCGACCGCATCACCGCTTTCCGCGACAAGCCGTGGCCCGGCGTGAAATACATCTCCGGAGGTATCTACGGACTTACCCCTCCGGCGCTCGAGGTGCTCCGCAACTGCATTGACAGCGGCGTGGAGCGCATGCGCAACTATCAGCGCGCCCTCGTCGACGCCGGTCTCGATCTCCGGGCCTATCCCTTCCACAAGATAATAGACGTGGACCATGCCGGCGACATAGAAACCGCCGAACGGTTCCTCGGCTTCCGCCAGTGAGACCCCGGCCTACGCGTCTTCAGCATCCAATCCATCCATCATATCACATCCACAGAATCAAATCCTTAGCAATGGCTGAAATAAAGATAGCCGGAATAATGAGAGCCGGCGCATACTCCCCCAACCACATAGGCAACGACGCAGCCATATTCAATATCATGGCCGACCAGCTGCGCAAACGCGGCTACGAAGTGAACACCTATTCGGAGGAACAGCTCAACGCCGGATGCGTGAAAGAACGCATAATAGTCAATATGTGCCGCGAGCAGCGCTCGATAGCACGCCTGCAGCAGCTTGAGGACGACGGAGCCCTGGTGATAAACTCGGGCTACGGAATCGAGAACTGCACCCGCGAGCGAATGACACGCATCCTCCTGGGCAACGGAATCCCTTACCCCGAGAGCCTTATGGTGAACACCGACGAGGCCGTGAAGGACGCCATAGAGAAAGCAGGATTCACCTCCTGCTGGATAAAGCGAGGCGATTTCCACGCCATGCACAAAGAAGACGTGAGCTATGTGCGTCACCCCGAGGAGGCTCAGGAAGTGCTTCAGGAATACTTCCTGCGAGGCATACGCCGCGCTGTGATAAACCGCCATCTGCCCGGCGACCTCATAAAATTCTATTCCGTGCGCGGCACCCCGTTCTTCTACTGGTTCTACCCCTTCGACGAGGGCCACAGCAAATATGGCGCCGAGGCCATCAACGGCAAATCAAAGGGAATACCCTTCGACAAGGACTACCTGCGCAAAATCTGCTCCGACGCCGCCGAGGCGCTCGATGTGGTGGTTTATGGCGGCGACTGCATAATATCGCCCGAGGGTGACATCCGCATAATCGACTTCAACGACTGGCCAAGCTTCGCGCCGTGCCGCAACGAGGCAGGCCCCTTTATAGCCAAGGCAATAATCAAAGCAATAAAGGAAAGAAACTGATACTGAACATGGAACAGACAGGACAATCAAACTTCAAGGCATCGCTTAAATCGCTCGACACCGAAGAAGGGATAGACCTCGCCTTCTACCGTCCCATAGGATATGCCTGGGCATGCCTCGCCAAAAAACTCGGCGTGACACCCAATGCAATCACCATAGCCTCGATTTTCCTTGGAATAGGCGCCGGCGTGGCGTTCTATTTCTCCAACATCTGGATAAACGTCGTAGGCATGATTCTGCTCATCTGGGCCAACTCTTTCGACAGCGCCGACGGTCAGCTGGCACGCATGACCCATCAGTATTCACGCCTGGGCCGCATTCTCGACGGCCTGAGCGGCGACATGTGGTTCGCTACAATCTATGTGGCGATATGCCTTCGCGAGAACGTCACCTCCGACTTCTTCAGCCAGCACCACTGGGTGATATGGGTTGTGGCCGTAGTAACGGGAATATGCCACGCCAAGCAGGCAGCCATGGCCGACTATTACCGCCAGTTCCATCTCTATTTCCTCAAAGGCGAGGAAGGGAGCGAGCTTGAATCATCGGCCATGCTCCGCGACAAACTGGCCCAGCTGAGCTGGAAACACGACTTCTGGAAAAAACTCACGCTCACCGTCTATACAAACTACACAGTGAACCAGGAGGCATGGACGCCTGCCATGCAGGGCCTGCGCGCCGAACTCAGCCGCCGCTTCCCCTCGGGACACGTGCCACAGAGCTTCCGCGACGCTTTCCGCGCAAAGAGCCTGCCGCTGATGAAATATACCAACATCCTATCCTTCAACTGGCGCACAATAGCACTGTTCACCTCGCTGTTCCTGACAATGCCCTGGCTTTACTTCGCATTCGAACTCACGGTACTCAACCTTCTGCTGGTATACATGGTAGTGCGCCACGAAAAGATATGCCGCAAATTCACCTCAGAACTCAAAGATGGAAAATACTGATATAAAAGGAATTATTTTTGACTACGGCGGCACTATCGACAGCCGCGGCGTGCACTGGAGCGAGATAATCTGGGACGGATACCGGGCCTGCTCCGTCCCCGTGGACAAAGACACATTCCGCGAAGCATATGTCTACGCAGAGCGTGAGCTTGCCCGCACACGCCACATTCTGCCTCACCACAACTTCCACGACCTCCTGCTCATAAAGATGCGCATCGAGCTGCAATGGCTTGCCGATAACGGTAAACTCGGCTCCGACGCAGCGATAGTCTACGCCCAGGGGGTGGCCGACTACTGCTACGACGCCGCACGCAACTCCATAGCCGACGCGCGCCCCACGCTCGACGCTCTCCATGAGCGTTACCCCATGGTGCTCGTAAGCAACTTCTACGGCAATGTGGAGGCCGTGCTCGAAGACTTCGGGCTGCGCCATTACTTCAGGAGCATAATAGAAAGCGCCGTTGTAGGCGTGCGCAAACCCGACCCCGCCATCTTTGCCTTAGGTGTTGAAGCACTGGCACTCAAGCCCGAAGAGGTGCTCGTGATAGGCGACAGCTATAAGAAAGACATTCTCCCGGCGCGCTCTCTGGGCTGCCGCACGGCATGGCTCAAAGGCAAGGGCTGGACAGCCGATGAAGATCTCGTGGAAGACCCCTCGGTAATCTCTACACTCTCCGAAGTACTCGACATAGCATTATAATATTTTAACAATAACATAGCCTAATATCTAGTTTTTAAGCTATACTTAACTAAAAACGCCTAAATTTTTATCTTTTTAGTAAAAATAAGATTTTATTAAAATAAAATTATTTTGCAATTGATAAAAATGGCTGTACATTTACACCCACTTTGATAATATGGAAACTTGCTCTCTCTGTTTCCGGAAAGCCAAAAACATAGAACAATCTGTAATACAATTCTTTAACAAATCATGAAGAAAACAAACGTAAAGCCGGCTGAAGGCAAACTCGGCGTCCTCGTGGTTGGACTTGGAGCCGTAACTTCCACCTTCATGACCGGTGTGCTCATGACCCGCAAAGGCCTTGCAAAACCCGTTGGCTCGATGACCCAGTATGACAAAATCCGTGTAGGAAAAGGAGCTGACAAAAAATATCTGAAATACAACGAAATCGTACCCATCGCTGATCTCAACGACATCGTGTTCGGAGCATGGGATGTCTATCCTCAGAACGCCTACGAAAGCGCTATCAACTGCGAGGTGCTCAAGGAAAAAGACATCAACCCCGTGAAGGACGAGCTCGAGAAGATCGTTCCCATGAAGGCCGCTTTCGACCACAACTATGCAAAACGTCTTGACGGCGACAACGTGAAGACCGTAAAGGACCGCTGGGACATGACCGAGCAGATCCGCGAGGACATCCGCAACTTCAAGAAAGAGAACGGTGTTGAACGCGTTGTAGTGCTCTGGGCAGCTTCCACCGAGGTTTACGTTCCCGTTGACGAAAAGGTACACGGCTCGCTCGCAGCTCTCGAGGCTGCCATGAAAGCCGACGACAAAGAGCACATCGCACCCTCCATGTGCTACGCCTACGCAGCTCTTACCGAAGGTGCTCCCTTCATCATGGGCGCTCCCAACACCACTGTTGACATCCCCGCTATGTGGGAGCTCAGCGAGAAGACCGGCATGCCCATCGCAGGCAAGGACTTCAAGACCGGCCAGACCCTGGTGAAATCAGGTTTCGCCCCCATCATCGGCACCCGTTGCCTCGGCCTCTCCGGATGGTTCTCAACCAACATCCTCGGCAACCGCGACGGTCTCGTGCTTGACGAGCCCGCCAACTTCCGCACAAAAGAGGTTTCGAAACTCTCTACACTCGAGTCGATTCTCGTTCCTGAAGAGCAGCCCGACCTCTACACTGACTACTACCACAAAGTACGTATCAACTACTACCCTCCGCGCAATGACAACAAGGAAGGATGGGACAACATCGACATCTTCGGCTGGATGGGCTATCCCATGCAGATCAAGATCAACTTCCTCTGCCGCGATTCTATCCTGGCAGCTCCCCTTTGCCTTGACCTCGTGCTTCTGAGCGACCTCGCCGCACGCGCCGGCCGCCACGGTATCCAGCGCTTCCTGAGCTTCTTCCTCAAGAGCCCGATGCACGACTACACCAAAGACGAAGTTCCCGTTAACCACCTCTTCCAGCAGTACGTTATGCTCAAGAACGCTCTGCGCGAGATGGGCGGCTACGAGGCCGACGAGGAAATCGACTGATAAACCCCATAAAGGGCAACATCATAACCTCCCTTTCAACTAAATTCAACCAAGAGGCTGCGACAACTGTCGCGGCCTCTTTTGTCATTTAAACACTCTGTGTGGAGAGAGGCAAGAATCTCCCCACAGAGCGCTCTCAGGTCCCACAGCTTACGCTGTGGAAGTAGTGATATAGAGTTTTCTGTAAAAACAGCAAAGGGTAGGGCTGCTCCATGGAGCAGCCGGCCACAAGGCATTGATTATAAGCGGATGCACGAGCGTGCATCCCTACAAGTTTGGGTGGAAATTTGAGTTTTGTAGGGGGCTTTGAGGATGGGAGTTTGGGTGGCGTGGGGATAGGCCGTGGCGTGGAGGGATCAGAGTTTGCGGAGGAGGGTGAGGCCGTCGCGGATGGGGATTATGGCGGTTTCTACACGGGGGTCGCGGGCCACGGCGTCGTTGAAACGCTCTATGCCGAGGGTCTGAGGGTCGCGTGAGCCGGTGGCAACCTTACCGTCCCAAAGGGTATTGTCGGCAAGGATGAATCCGCCCTGGCGCACGAGCGGTAGAACCATCTCGAAATATTCCGTGTAATGGCGTTTATTGGCGTCGATATACACCATATCCCAGCCGGACGGTAGAGAGGGCACCACGGCCAGCGCATCGCCTATATGGAGCGTGATGCGGGCTCCCGGAGCAGTGGCGAATAGCTCGCGAAGCGAGTCGGCCTGCTCGTCGTCAATTTCTACGGTATGCACCTCGCCGCTTTCGTCCATTCCCTCGGCTATACACATGGCAGAATAGCCGGAGAATGTGCCGAGCTCAAGCACACGGGTGGGCGCGATCATGGCCGTAAGCATCTTCAGTAGGCGTCCCTGGACGTGACCGGCACACATACGGGGATAGAGGCGGTGAAGCCAGGTGTCGCGATAGAGCTTCTGAAGATGGGGCGGCTCGGCCGAGATATGCGATTCTACATAGTCTGTCAGATCAGTCTGCATGAAAGATTGGCGTTAACTGTCGCAGCGATTGTGCGACGCATTATGTCGATACATTCGGCGGGATATTCACCACGGGCAGTCTCGCCGGTGAGCAGCAGCCAGGAAGCGCCTTCCATCACGCCAAGGGCTATGTCGGAAAGCTCGGCGCGGGTGGGCGAGGGGTTCTGCATCATCGACTGCAGGATGTGAGTGGCCACAATAGAGGGCTTTCCGGCGGCGTGGCACATTGAAAGCGCCTGCAGCTGCACGGCGGGAATGCCGGCGGGATCAATCTGGGCACCGAGGTCGCCGCGGGCCACAAGCAGGCCGTCGGACACCTCGAGAATGCTGCGGATGTTCTCAACGCCTTCACGGCATTCAATCTTGGCGTAAAGCCTGACGGAACTTCCGGCTATGACCTCTCTCACGGCAAGCACATCGGCCGCGGAACGCACAAATGAATGCGCCACAATGTCGGCGCCGGCCTCTACAGCTGCACGGAGACTCAGGAGGTCGCGCGGAGAAACGGCAGGAAGCGGAGGAATCTCGGTGCCGGGAATATTGAGCGTCTTGCGTGAATCAAGGCTTCCGGCCTTCACCACACGAGCCGTAACGCCGTCAGCATCCACGGCTTTGGCCACAAGCTCTATCTCGCCATCGTCGAGCAGTATGCGGCAACCAGGTGAGGCATAACGCTCAAGCCCGTCAACCATCACGCAGACGCACTCCGAAGTAGTAGGCTCCAAGCCTGAACGAAGCAGCACACGGTGCCCTTCTGGCATGTATATGGGCTCGGACGCGGCAATATCGGTGGTGCGTATCTCCGGACCCTTGGTATCGACAAGAATGGTAATGGAAGGGGAGACAGAGCGTATAAGAGCTATCATCTCGCGCATGGTCTGCGGAGAGACGTGGGCAGAGTTGATACGCACTCCTTCCATACCCAGCGAGTGCAGACGCTCCACAAACTCACGGGAGCAGCGGTCGTCGGCCACAGTGGCCATTATGCGTGTGGGAGTGCTCATAACTTCAGGGATGCTTCTATGGCCAGGCGGTAGCTGTCGAGGCCGAAACCGGCTATCGACCCACGGCACACCGGGGCTATCATTGACGTATGGCGCACGGCTTCGCGTGCGGCGATATTGGAAATATGCACCTCGATCACCGGAACGCTTATCGAGGCTATGGCATCGGCTATGGCGAGCGATGTGTGGGTATAGGCGCCGGCATTGAGCACGATTGCACGCGGGGGCAGGGCAGACAGAGCCTCACCGTGGAGGCGATCTATGATAAACCCTTCCACGTTTGACTGATAATAGTCAATCGTAACGTCGGGATAAGCCTCGCGCAGAGATGTCAGACATGATTCCATCGTAAGGCTGCCGTAGACATCGGGCTGGCGCGTGCCGAGCAGATTGAGGTTGGGGCCGTTTATAATAAGAATTCTTTCCATATCAGAACAGTTGTGTGGGTTGAGCCGTCAGCACAAGATACCAGATGGCTGCATGGGTGAGCAGCATGAGGGCGAGAATGATCCATGCAAGAGTGCGGCGCGCGGGATAGGACTGCCATGCGATCCAGGCCGCGGCTATAACGTAGAGCGGGTAGATCATCACCCAGGTGCGGGCGTCGGTGTGGGGCAGACAGTTGTCGAGCAGCAGCGGAGTCTGAAACACCGGCAGCGCGAAGAGAATCACCAGAACAGTGTACCACACGGGTACTTGGGAGGATCGGAAGGCACTCATCGGTTTTCTCCTTTCTTCTTTTTATTCGCGGCTATCTCGGCCTTGCGGGCTGCCTCGGCCTTGCGGTAGGCATCCACAGTCACCTTTATACCTTTTTCGAGCGAGAAGATGGGATGGAAGCCGAAATCCACCACGGAATCGGCTATGGTGCAATCCCAGTTGCGCTGGCGCATGATCTTGTACTTATCGGTGTTGAGCGTGGAAGGCTGCATTTTGGCAATGCCGTATTTCTCGGCCACAATCGAGGCTATATAGGTGGCCCACAGAGGAAGACGCACCGGAATCACAAATCGCCGACCAAGCGCACGCGCCACTATGCGGCGGAATTCGCTCTGTGTGTAGGCGCGGCCTTCTGATATAATGTAGATGCGGTGTACGGTATGCTTCGAATCAAGAGCCTCGAATATGGCGGCGGCAAGATCCTCCACATAGATGAACGTGAGCATCTGCTTGCGGAAACCGACGCCGAAATCCCAGTGACGGTCGATGCTCTTGATCATCATGAGATAATCCTGTTCGTGGGGGCCATAGACGCCCGTAGGGCGGAAAATAGTCCACGGCACGTCGGGACACGTCTGCAGAAATGTCTCCGCCTTGATCTTCGACAGGCCGTAGCGCGTGTTGGGACGGGGGACAGCCTTGGTATCAATCGGAGTATAGTTTTTCTCATCGCCGGGACCGACAGCACTAAGGCTACTCATATACAGGAACTTCGAAGACATCATATCGGCCTTGCGCACCGCCTCCACAAACGAGCGGAGATAACTGAAATTGATGCGGTTGAAGTCAGCGAAATTAGTGCATTTGGTGGCACCGAGATTATACACCATATAATCCCAGCGCGAGCCTTCGGGGAGGGCGGAGGCGAGTGCAGAAGCCATGGCGTCGGTGGAATCGTAGTCGAGAATCAGAAACTTGATACGGGGATCAGTGAGAAACTTCCGCGATGTGGAGGCGCGCACGCCGGCCCACACCTCGAATCCGCGCCTGAGGCCTTCGGCCACTATAAAGCCGCCTATGAAGCCACCGGCACCGACCACGAGCACCTTCTTTGCAGCTTGTGATGTGTCCATAAAGTGATATTTTTGACAAAAGTATTAAATTTGCATAAGAAACAGAAACAGAAACACAACACCCATGGGAAAAAACAAGCTAAGGAAATTCAGCGAGATGGAACAGCTGCCATTTGTATTCCAGTATCCTTTCGCCCGGCTCAGGGCCGAAGGAGGATTCCCGTTGCGCGGGCGCTGGCATTCCGACTTTTTCCACAACGACAACCCGATAGTGCTCGAACTGGGCTGCGGCAAGGGAGAATACACCGTGGGACTCGCCCAGGCCCATCCGGAGCGCAACTACATAGGAATAGACATAAAGGGAGCGAGAATGTGGACCGGCGCCACTCGCGCCCGCGATCTCGGGCTCACCAACGTGGCCTTCCTGCGCACCGACATAGAACTTCTGCCGGAATTCTTCGCCGAAGGGGAAGTGGCCGAGATATGGATCACATTCCCCGACCCGCAGATGAAAAAGACGCGCAAACGCCTCACATCGGTGCGTTTCATGGAGCTGTACCGCCGCGTGCTTGAACCGGGAGGCATCATCAACCTCAAGACCGACAGCCCGTTCCTCTACACTTACACCTCGATAATGGCCGACCACAACTCTCTGCCGGTGGAAGTGCGGACCGACGACCTCTACCACAGCGGCGCTGACAACGAGATACTGCGCATACGCACCTTCTACGAGCAGCAGTGGCTCGACCGCGGCCTCACCATCAAATACATCTCCTTCCGCCTTCCGGCCGAAGGAAACCTCGAGGAACCGGAGGTGGAGATAGAACACGACACCTACCGGAGTTTCTCGCGCGGTGAACTTCAGATGCCCCAGATTTGTAATCCTAAAGTAACACCAAAAAAATCCTGAAAATATATGGATCGACTGTATCCCTCGCTCATCACCGACGCCCTGCGCAACGTGCGCTATCCCGGCAACGGCAAAAACATTGTGGAACTCGGCATGGTGGCCGACGACATCCGCATAGACGGCCGCAAGGTAAGCTTCACTCTGGAGTTTGAGAAACCCACCGACCCCTTCATGAAATCGCTTGTGAAAGCAGCCGAGGCTGCCATACACACATACGTAGGACCCGATGTGGAGGTGAGTGTGGCCACCCGCAGCCTCAAGCCCATGCCCGAGAAAGCTCCGCTGCTTCCGGGAGTGAAAAACATAGTGGGCATCTCGTCGGGAAAAGGCGGCGTGGGAAAATCCACCGTGGCAAGCAACCTTGCTGTGGCTCTGGCCCGCGAAGGCTACAAGGTGGGACTGCTTGATGCCGACATATTCGGCCCGTCGGTTCCCAAGATGTTCGGAGTGGAAGACCAGGAACTATATATGCACGAGGTTGACGGACGCCAGCTCATAATTCCCGCCGAACGCTACGGCGTGAAGGTGCTCTCCATAGGATTTCTCGTTGACAAGAATGCGCCCGTGCTATGGCGCGGAAGCATGGCTTCGAACGTCCTCAAACAGCTCATAGGCGAAGCTGACTGGGGCGAGCTGGACTACTTTCTGATTGACATGCCTCCCGGAACGAGCGACATCCATCTCACACTTGTGCAGACGCTGCCAATAACCGGCGTGGTGGTTGTCACCACCCCCCAGGAGGTGGCTCTTGCCGACGCACGCAAGGGCATAGCCATGTTCATGGGCGACAAGGTAAACGTGCCCGTGCTCGGACTGGTGGAAAACATGGCATGGTTCACTCCCGAGAAACATCCCGACGAGCGCTACTACATATTCGGACGCGAAGGTGGTGTGCGCCTGGCCAAGGAGCTGGGTGTGCGTCTGCTCGCGCAACTGCCGGTGGTAGGGTCGATATGCGATGCTGGCGATGCTGGCGAGCCCATAGCGATGGCCGACTCCGTGGCCGGACATGCGTTCATGCATCTGGCCCACGAGGTGATAGCGGCCGTAGACGAGCGCAACTCACAGTTGCCACCCACAACCAAAGTGGAATTAAAGCACTGATTTTGTATTTCTGACCGTCAGGCTGTGGCGCCGATGCGGCGCGTGGTGCGGAAAAAGCACACCAGAAACAAGGCTGCGGCAAGGAAAAGCGACACCGAGAAACTCAGTATTATACCGTAGGAGCCCATGTCGGCGACGAATCCGAGCAGATAGGTGGAGGGGACTCCGATCACCACGTAGCACACAAGTGAAATCCACAGCATCGGCATCACATTGGAGGTGCCGCGCAGCGCGTTGGCAAAACATATCTGGGTGGCATCGCCATACTGATAGAGCACCAGCGGCACAATCAGCGTAAGCGCAAGCGAGAGCACCGCGGGGTCACGGGTGAACTGGTGCATTATGGCCGGACCGCAGAAGATAAACAGAGCGGAGGAGCACGTGGCGAGAATCAGAAGTATGCGATAGCCCGACATGGCTGTGCGCCGCATCAGGCCGCAGTCGTTCTGTCCGGCCGCATTGGCCACAAGCACCGACACCGCGGCCGCCATACTGTAATATACGCAGAAACCGAGAGTGCCGATAATCACAATCACCTGGAAAGCGGCCAGCGACACCGCGCCCAGCCATCCGGCCATGATAGCGGCGGCGGTAAACGAGCCCGACTCAAACATCATCTGCAGCGACACCGGCCACGAGGTGACGTTGACGCGCCGGAATGTGCCCGACGATGCCCGCTGGCCCATGAAACCTTTGAAATAAGGGCGGTAAGCCTTCCCGGTGGCAAACACCAGGATGATGGCTACCATGCACAGCACACGCGACAGAAGCGTGGCTATTCCCGCGCCCGTAAGGCCAAGTTCCGGGAATCCGAAATTACCGTAAATCAGCACATAATTGCCAGCGATATTCACCACATTGGCCGCCAGGATTATCCACATGGGCATGCGGGTGCGGTTTATGGCATAGCTCCACTGCGCAAACACATTGAACACCGAAATGGGCAGCACACCCGCCAGATATATCAGAAAATATGGGCGGATGAGGGGCAGCAGTTCCTCGGGCTGCCCCAGACGGTGGAGATTGAAATAGACCACCGTCATCACGGCTATCGGAATCAGCGTGAAAAGCGCATTCACCAGCAGACCGCTGCGCACCATAGCACCAATCTCGCCGTAGCGCTTCTGGCTGAACAGGGCGCCCACCAGCGGAGTAAGACCGTAGGTGAAACCGATGCAGGCGAATATGGCCGTATTGAAAAGATTGTTGACAAACGAGGCGGATGCGAGCGAGGCGGTGGAATAGAGGCCGACCATCTTGGTGTCGGCAAATCCCACCACAATCATGCCCAGCTGCCCAATGAGAATGGGCAGACCGAGCTTGAGAATCTTAATCCAGAGGGGAGAGCCCGACTCTTGCGAAGCCCTCATCAATACTGCTCGCCGGAGTTGGGGAAATCAACCGTCTTCACAGCGTCGACGTAGGCTGTGAGACCCTTGGTCATGGCTTCCTCCACATCGGCGAACCGACGCACGAATTTGGGCTTGAAAGCCTTGTTCATACCCAGCATATCCTGCACAACGAGAATCTGGCCGTCGACCTCGGAGCCGGCGCCGATGCCTATCACCGGAACGCTTACCTCGCGGGTAACGCGGGCCGCAAGAGCCGAGGGAACCTTTTCGAGAACGATGGCGCACACGCCGGCGTCGTCGATGCTTTTATGTGCATGAGCAGGCAAAGGCGCTGCGGGCACAGGGGCATGACGTGACGGTGATCTCCTGCGTCGGCACGATGCCGATGATGAAGGCCTGACGGCCCGTCTTGCGCAGATCCTCCAGCCGGAATTCGTTGCCCATCGCGAACGCAATAAAGCCG
>OLWA01000491.1_pt1 | contig 49376 bp, 46 predicted proteins | sample 1673251 | NCBI WGS metagenome assembly OLWA01 (sample SAMEA3178937, study PRJEB25190) | human gut metagenome | biome: human gut; feature: human-associated habitat; material: faeces | place: Austria | collected 2013 | reverse complement strand
GTTATCCCCCTGTATGAGGCAGGTTACCCACGCGTTACTCACCCGTCCGCCACTCGGTAAATAAGAATCCATCCGAAAACTTCATCTCATTTACCTCGTTCGACTTGCATGTGTTAGGCACGCCGCCAGCGTTCATCCTGAGCCAGGATCAAACTCTCATGTTTAAGTGTTTGATTCACTCAAGCATCTGCTTGGCTAATCCTCGATTTACCTTGTTAGGTATTCGCTTGCTGATCAAAGCATGTTTTGATCAACTGAAAATTGAAAATCTTTTTTAAGATGTGATCCACATCTTTTATTTAGAATTTTCAGGGTTGTTTTACTGTTCAATTATCAAGCTTCCATCAAGCGTTTCCGCTTGTTTGTTGACCGCTTGTCTTGCGCGACAACGATATATAATTTAGCACGCCTTTCGACTTTTGTCAACACCTTTTTTGAATTTTTTTGATTTTTTTTTATTTTTCCTGAAATCTCCTATTGGAGCATAGGACAATCAAAGTGCTTCATATACTGTAAATAACTATATTGGAGCGCTTTTCACAGCCTTTCGAAAGGACTTGTTATGAAGCATTTTGATTTTCATTCTGACTTTGGTTCGTTCCTGCAATGTGGACTTTTTGTTCTGTCAGTCATATTAATTTCCGCAATTTCTATTTGCTATGGACAGAATCGCCTTAAACAAGAATCTGTGCCGGCAAATGCTGCGATATCTCCTTCAGGCAGCGCCGCACCTTCGACCGGTGCATACACAAAAAGTCCCAAAAAGCTCCCTATTTACTGTGTGGATACTCCGGAAAAGAAAATTTCCCTGTCATTTGATGCAGCCTGGGCAAATAGATGCTTGATGTAACTATCATTTCATTACGAGATACTGTGCCCTGCTGTCCGGATAAACTGCAATATAAGTTTTTCCGGGATTCATCGATAAAACATCCCCTTTTTTGTCCCTATACACCATGGCATTCCCTTTTTCTTCCCGTTTCCAGGTGATTTTCTGTGCCTTTCCATCCGTTACATAATAGCCTCTTCCTGAATGATCGGTAAGCTCCATTGTCTGATAACCATTATGGTCAATATTTGATTCCTCAACCAGCTGTATAATGATATTTTTAAACGATAACTGTTTCTTGTAATAGGTATCCATATGTTTCTGACCATACTCAAACTTTTCATATTTCTTTTTCTTTTCATTATATTTCAACTGACAAGTCGAATAATTTGAAAAAGGAAGCGTAATATTCCGGACTTTCTTTTTACTGTGCAGTGCCCTGTCTTCTCCATGAAAATAAAAGTGCTTCGCCGTTCTGTTCTTTTTTCGTTTTTGATAATAATGCAGCTTCTTCGCTCCGGCGATCAGCTTTTTGCCGGAGGTAAACACATTGTGAGGTGCCGACAGGGAACGATCCCTTTCGTATACAACCGGACCAATTGCGGACAGACCGCTTAGATTATCTATCCCGAGCTCTTCTATCTTGGCAGTTGCATATTTTGTATGCCCAAAGTGACAGTAAATGGCATTCCACTCATTGGCAAACTGTACATAATAATGTCTCGCACTGCGAACCGACCCGATCACTTTCACTTTTGAGGGATCCTGATAGACTGCCATCATCCTTGTGATTCCCCCCTCCGCCAATGCTTCATAAAGAATATCTGCCTTTGATGTTCCCTTCTGGTGCAAAAAGGCATACTCTATATTATTGATCATGACTGCATACGGTCTTTGTTTCTCCACCTTTTTATCAACCCATTCCCCCGTCATGGAACTGCAGACCATCCCTTCATGAGGATCCTGTGTGGGTGTGGGAACCGGTGTGGGAACAACCGTATTCTCCGGAGGAGCGGTAACCTCTTGTACGGTTTCCACACCTTTTTGGGGCCGTTGTCTGTAGTATGCGGTCACTACAGTTCCCGCTATCACAACAGTTGCAACAACAAATATTATCATTCGTTTTTTATTGGAATCCATTTCTTTTCCTCCCTCGTTGATTCATTGTTCCATCATACCATCCTTTCACTGATTATGAAACCATTTTTCCTCTAATGATATCTGTAATGATTTTTATTTTTTTACATAAAATGTAGCAAATGATTTTATTACAGAAAGGTTATAACTACTATGACAAGAAAAAAAAGAACGATCACATGGACCGTGGAGCGCAGATACAAAAATTATTATTCTCCCAGGATATGTCTGCTGTCTATCATACGCCGGCATATTATATTGGCAGATCAAACCACATAAATACCGTTATAAAGGGAGGAAATATCCATGACAGACCAGATACTGCAACATATCGCCATTTACACCCGGCTTAGCAGAGAAGATGATGACAAACCGGAAAGCGACAGCATCCACAATCAGATTCTTAAGATCAAAGCATATATACGGGAGCACAGTGATTTTTCGCAATACTCCTCTAAGGTATATTCGGATGATGGTTACACCGGTACAAATTTTGAAAGACCAGATTTTAAACAGATGATACAAGATATTGAGTTAAAAAAAGTATCCGTTGTAATTGTTAAAGACTTGTCCCGTCTGGGACGTAATATGCCGAAAGTCACAGAACTTGTGCAAGATTACTTTCCAAGTAAAAAAATCCGCTTTATTGCGATTGACGATAACATTGACAAAAAATATTATTCTTTTGATTCTTCCGAAGACCTGTTGATCGATATGAAAAATATGTTTAACGGTTTCTACCCGAAAGATATCAGCAAAAAAGTACGCAGCTCTTTTCGTGCCAAACAGTCGGCCGGTCAGTTTATCGGTGCATTTGCCTGCTATGGATACAAAAAGGATCCCGCAGATCATAATCATTTGATCATTGACGAAACAGCAAGCAAAATTGTCCAGAAAATCTTTGCTCTATTTCTGGCAGGAAATGGTCAGAATACCATCGCCCGGCTTCTGAATGAAGCAGAAATCCCATGTCCATCCCAATACAAAAGATTATGCGGATCAAACTATTGCAACTGTAATAAATTAAACTCCACTACCTATTGGACATATTCCAGCATACGTAATATTCTGAAAAACCGCATATACACAGGATGCATGGTACAAAACACCCATTTTCGGCAGTTATGTAAAAAGAAAGCGGTCCGGCTTCCGGAAAATGAATGGATCATCGTGGAAAACACCCATGAAGCAATCATCGACAAGAATACCTTCAACACGGTACAAAAGCTCCTAAGGAGCAATACAAGACAAACCAATTTAATGCAGAATACCCATATTTTTGCAGGTCTCATCAAATGTGGAGACTGTGGCCGGGCAATGACCAAAATTACGCGAAGAGGTATTTCCTCCTTTTGCTGCGGAAGCTATAACCGCTACGGAAAAAGCCACTGCAGTGCACATAACATTGATGAATCTGTTCTCTCAGAGATTGTCATAAACGACCTGAATACCATTCTTGCATCCACACATTCCCTTGAGGACATGATCCACAATGAATTGAAAAAATCCGAAAAATCAGCACCTGTAAAGACTGAAGAGATCGCACATCTTGAAGCACAGTTAGAAAAATTAGAACACCAGAAAAGCAGGGCTTATGAGGATTACAGCGAAGAACTGATCTCAAAAGAAGTATTGATACGATATCAGGCAAAATACAATAATCTTTCCGAAAAGACCAGACAAAAAATTGCCAGTCTGCTTTCGGAAACAGAGCCACACAGAGCAGATCATGGTGAATGGATAGAACACCTGCTTCAAACCGGATATATCAAGACTTTAGACCGGGAAACTGTTGTAGAAATGGTACATATGATATATATCTTTGCAGATGACAAAATCCGGATCATCTATAACTTTTCGGATGAACTTGAGAAATGGACGGCAGCCTCCCAAATGGTTCAAAATAGATAAAGAATCCCTTTTCCATGGCACGGACCGTATTTTTCATCACCCTGCCATCTCCCTGGGGGAATGAAGATACACAAAAAATCATGGACATTCTGGACAAATATAAGGTTCATGTTACATTTTTTATGACGGGAGGCTGGGTGGAATCCTACCCGGATGATGTGAAAATGATCGCCAGCCGCGGTCACGATCTGGGCAATCACAGCCAGAACCATAAACAGATGTCACAGCTTTCTGCCGAAGAATGCAAGGAAGAGCTCATGGCAGTTCATAATAACGTGAAAGAATTAACCGGAAAGGAAATGACGCTGTTTCGTCCCCCTTACGGCGATTATAACGATACCCTTGTGACTGCTGCAAAGGAATGTGGCTATAACGCGGTTCAATGGGATGTAGACAGCTTAGACTGGAAAGATTACGGGGTAGATTCCATCATCAAAACCGTCTGTGAACATAAGCACCTTGGTAACGGTTCCATTATACTATGCCATAACGGTGCAAAATACACAGCAGATGCACTGGAAACCCTGATCACTACACTGAGGGATAAAGGTTATGAATTTGTTCCTATTTCAGAACTGATCTATCCGGACAGTGATGAAATTGATACTGAAGGCCGCCAGCATCCGGCTGTCAGATAACTTTCCCCTTTTCGGATCACTCCATTAAAAGAGCCGTTGTGGTAACGATATTAATCATTACCACAACAGCTCTTTTGTTATAACACATTCTACTGTTGAAAGCAAAATGCCATGTATTCACTTTGATTCCATGCTGACCACAGTAAAATCCAGACCCTCGATCACATCCCGTATCACGGAATCATTGATCTCCCTGTAAATGGATACAACTGCGGTCTTTTTGTTCAGATTAACCTTTGCCACGACTCCGTCCAGTGCATCCAGATGCTTCTCAATCCTGTTTTTACAGTTCTGACAATGCATTCCTTCAATATGCACGGTAAGTTCCCGCAGCTTCGGTCCGTCTATTTTCTTTTTTACCGGCTTTTCCTTCGGACCACCACAGCAGTCACCCTCTCCCTTCATATGCTTCCAGGTACTGGTGATTGCCGGAATCAGTACGATAACCAGAATGACAACGATTAAAAGTGTTTGTGCATTCATGACATCATCCCCTTTAATCATTATTTTTTACGGATTTCTTTTTGCCTGACATACATGAGCGTGTACAGGATCCTGCTGACGGGCATCCAATACAATGTACGCCTCTTTTCTTCTCTTTATAAATGTACCAGACCGCAGAACCCACGATCACAACTAAAAGTACAATTAAAATAATGTTAGCAAGCATACCTGACATAACTCATCATCCCTTTCTGATCATTAATCCAGCTGATACTCCGTATCAATGGCTCTGTTCGCCTTCTGGATCAGATATACGATAACTGCTGCAAAAATACATACTGCGATCAGACCACCAGCAAATCCTGCTCCAAGAGCACCTGTTGTGATCAATGTACCGATCTGGTATACCAGGAAACCAACGGTAAATCCGGTTGCCAGCTGGAGACAGATACCTGCAAACAGCCACTTGCCACTCTGCATCTCGGAGTTCATCGCACCAAGTGCTGCGAAACAAGGTGGTGTGTAAAGGTTGAACATCAGGTATGCAAGAGCTGCTACCTTTGTGATACCCATAGCCATTGCTACCTTGTTACCACTACCTACCAGTGCAAGTTCATCTGTATCAATAAAATTGGTCAGTGCATAAACAGTTGCAAGTGTACCTACTACGTTCTCCTTAGCGATAAATCCGGTGATGGATGCTGCTGCAAGCTGCCATGCTGCGATGCCAACAACAGGAACCAGAAGTGTTGCAAATGGACCGGCGATGCTTGCAAGGATAGAAGTACTCTCTGCGCCCTCTGCAACAACCTGCAGCTTCCAGTTGAAGGACTGCATGATCTGGACAACGGTGTTACATACAAGGATTACCGTACCGGCTTTCTTAATATAAGCTTTACCACGGTTTAACATAGATAAACAGCCAATTTTAAGACTAGGTACTTTATACTCAGGAAGCTCGATAATAAAGAATGACTTTCTGTACTTCATACCGGTAACAGCCTTTACCAGAAGAGCTCCTAAGAGGATCAAAAGAATTCCTACAAAATACATTAAAGGTCCTACCCATTTAGAATGTGGGAAGAACGCACCGGTAAACAGTGCGATTACCGGAAGCTTAGCACCACAAGGCATAAATGTTGCTAACATTGCTGTGGTTCTACGCTCTCTCTCGTTACGAATGGTACGGCATGCCATGATAGCCGGGATACCACAACCGGTTCCGATGATCATCGGGATAACGGATTTACCGGAAAGACCTACTCTCTTAAAGATCGGGTCAAGAACGACAGTGGCACGAGCCATGTATCCACAATCCTCCAAAAGAGCGATCAGGAAGTACATAACCATTACGAGTGGAAGGAAACCAACTACGGCACCTACACCACCAATGATACCATCAACAAGTAATGCATACAAGAATGGGTTTGCATTTTCAAGAAGTCCGCCAACCCAGTTCTGGAATGTCTCGATCCATCCTACAAGGATGTCTGCCAGCCATGTACCAAGTGTTGACTGTGATATGTAGAATACCAGGAACATGATTGCTGCAAAAATGATAAGTCCGGATACCGGATTTGTCAAAACTGCATCGATCTTATCTCCGACATTCTTCTCTTTTGTAAGAACCTTACGATTCTCAACCTGCTTTACGATCGCATTTACGAACTCGAAACGCTTACGGTCAGCAGCTTCTACTTCCTTCTTATCATGAAGATTAATATCACCCTGTACATATGGTGCTCTCTGTCCGGCTCCTTCCAGATCAGCAGCCTTCTGGATCACTTCCTTCAGACCGGTGTCTGTTGTAGATGTTGTCTTGATCACTGGACAGCCAAGCTTCTCAGACAATGTCTTCTCATCAATCTTATTGCCCTTTTTCTCATTGATATCGCTCTTATTCAATGCAACAACCACCGGAACCCCCAGCTCCAGAAGCTGTGTTGTAAAGAATAAGCTACGGCTTAAGTTTGTTGCATCTACGATATTGACAATCGCATCCGGATGCTCATTTTTTACATAACCACTTGTAATACTCTCCTCAGAGGTAAATGGTGACATGGAATATGCACCTGGAAGATCAACTGCGATCAGCTCCTTAGAACCATTGTAGTGATCCTTCCTGACCGGATATTCTTTCTTATCCACGGTAACACCAGCCCAGTTACCGATTTTTTCATTTCTTCCCGTCAATGCGTTGTACATAGTGGTCTTACCACTATTGGGATTACCGGTTAACGCAATTCTCATAAAGAAACCTCCTTAATCAAACGATGTGTTATAGTTTTTAATTGTGATGTTTATATCAAAATAGCTTTCGCTAGATCAATATCAATGTTGTAGCGTCCGTCCTTAATCGACACAACGCAGTTGTTTTTCTTACGTGATACAACCGTGATCGGCTCACCACTGTAGCATCCCAGTGAAAATAAGAATGATTTCATTTCCTCATCACTGGTTGAAATATCCTTGACAATGTACTCTGTTCCCAAAACTGCTTCATCAAGACTCATAAATAAATCCTCTCTTTACTTTGTAATATATAACTATGCTTATTCTCCCCTACCTCAAATTAGTAGTATCTATTGTGTATCAGTCTACACTCTCTTCGGTTAGAATTCTCTAACCACCAAATAATCTAATACAAAACGCCCTCTTTGTCAATAAGTTTTAGAAAGATTCTCAATAAAAGTTCTCAATGACACCACATATAGCAGTAAAAAAAGAGCAAAACCAGCGTTTTTTCTCCCACACAAAAAAACCGGCAACCCGGATGGAACTATATATTCATAAGTAATATTCCATCTGAATTGCCGGTTTTCTAATACGGCTGTACTATTTCTTCTGTCCCAGTATCACCTGAATCAGAGCTTTATCTAACATCAATGTCCTGTTCCACGGATTTAATATAATCCCCTGTATTTCCTTTGTCTGTACTGCCTGGTTAAATAACTGTCTCATATCCGTCAGAAAGGTTGACTTTACACTGTCACTCCCCTTCAGCTCCTCCTCAAAGCTTGAAAATACGGTCCACCAGCTTTGTCCATCCTCCGTCTGTACTGCCTGAATCCTGAGCTGACCGTCTGCTTTTGGCGGTTCCACTGCAATGATCACCTGACCGCCCTCCCGCATCCTCTGCCGGATCACTGTCAGGGTATGTGCCAGACGCTCCTGGGAAGCTTCCTGCTGCAGTCCTGCAATGGCTGCCTCGATCCGTTCATTCCCCTGAAGTCCTGGATCTGTCTCCTGATTTCTCTGATTCTCTTGATTTTTCTGATTGGTCATATTTTCCTCGTTGTTTAATCTCCTTTTTTAAGTTATTACATTTATTAGTTTACCACAAGATTGGTGATCCAGACACCTTTTTTCACCAGAATATGTCCAGCCACCACCTTGACCAGATCCGCAGACTGCACCAGTACGTATACAACCAGCACCGGAAGTGCCGTATAACTGCACAGTACAAACGCAAGACTGACGGATACCACCCAGGTAAATACGCTGTCAAACAAAAAGGTGATCACTGTCTTTCCACCGGAACGAAGGGTAAAATAAAAAACATTCAAAACTCCCTGCACCGGAAAGAACACGGCCGTGATAATGATAAACCACTGTCCTAAGTAACGTACCTCCTCTGTGGTATCGTACAATGATGGAAACCCCCTGGAACAGGCTGCCAGGATCACCGTAAGGATCAGACAGAGACCTGCCGTAAACCATTGAAACTTCCCTGCCGAACGTTTCGCCTCCTCAAACTCAGAGGCACCAAGATGCTGTCCGATAATGATCCCAACTGCATTGCCCATGGCAACAAACACAACATTTAAAAGGTTACATATCGCATTGGAGATATTTAATCCGGCGATCACCTGCAGTCCCTTCATCGAATAACACTGTGTCAATGCCGCCATGCCTCCCGCCCACAGAAATTCATTTAGAAAGATAGGAAATCCCTTCAGGATCATAACCTTTGCCTCATGCAGAGGAAGCAGGATCGTCGAATAAATTCCCCGTAAAAATTCATAACGCTGAATACGGACATGCGTCCAGACCACAACGACAAGCATCTCTACAAAACGTGCCATAACCGTTGCAATTGCAGCTCCCCGCACCTCCAGCCTTGGAAAGCCAAATTTACCATAGATCAGCAGATAGTTAAATATAATATCCACAAATACCGATGCGATCCCCGCTACCATGGGCTTCACGCTCTCTCCCATCTCCCGCAGACTTCCTGCATAGATCTGGGTAAAGGCGAACGGGATCAGTCCGAACAGCATAATATGAAGATAGTCCATTCCCTGCTCCAACGTACCTGCCGCATCCATCCCCTGGGATGAACCATGGAGATACAAACCGATCAACTGTTCTCCACCGATGACAAAAACTGTCATTCCCACCAGAACGATCACCGCTGTGATCCACAACTTCAAACGAAACACATTCTGAAAGCCTTTTTTGTTGCCCTGTCCGAAATACTGTGCTCCATAGATTCCCGGACCGGAAAGTCCACCGAAAACGGCCAGAAAAAACACAAAGATCAGCTGTCCCACGATAGAAACAGCCGTCAAGCTCTCTGTGCCAAGACTTCCCACCATCAGATTATCCACAAGACTCACCGCATTGGTAATACCGTTCTGGATCATCATCGGTACTGCCAGTGTCAATGCCTTTTTATATACAGAGCGTTCTCTCATATTCTATCATCTCCTTCGCCATTCTTTTTCATTTGTTTATATACTCCCCAATCATTTGAGGCGTTTTTCAAGCATAACATAATACGAAACCGGAGACAATAGCATTATGTACTTTTCAGAGAAAGTCTAACATATCCATGATATTATATGCATTTTTCAAGTAGAGTAGGTTAGAGACGAAAAAGGAAGAGCCTCCTCCAGCTCTTCCCTCTCCGTCCGATCATGTCATCCACTCGTTTATGATCAACAGCTTCCTACTTTCTACATTTCACACTTACACTTTAATATTATTCAAATATAATGCCACTAAGATTTTCACAATCTTTAAAAGCATCGTCTGCAATTTTCTCAATATTACTTGGAATATGAACTTCTTTTAAATTACTGCATCCGTAAAATGCCTCATCCATAATCTGTTTAACTTTACTTGGTATCTTAATTGTTTCAAGCTTCACACAATCTCGAAACGCACTATAACGAATGCTCTCCAAATTTGACGAAAAAACTATTTCACTAAGATTTTCACAGCCACTAAATGCTCGATCCTCTATCTCTCTTACTCCATTTGGTAATGTAATTCTCTGCAGATTTTCACAATTCGCAAATAACTCCTCAGAAATAACCCCAAGATTACTTGGTAGTTGAATATCCTCCAAATTGACACAACCACTAAATGTTCTATCACCTATGTAAGTAATATCATCTGACAAGTCAATGTTTTTCAAACTAACACATCCAGAAAACATATTGTAATTTATTACCGTCAGTTTTTTCGGCAAAATAACTTGTTCCAGTTTCTCACACCCCGAAAAACATTCTGCCCCTATTTCTAATATACTATTCGGTAATATAACCTTATTTAAGGATCTACACAAGTAAAATCCAGAAGCACCTATGGTTTCTAAATTGTCAGAAAATACAATATCCTGTAAATTGATGCATCCGTTAAAGGCACTTTCGCATATTGTATGTACCGTATTCTCCATCGTGATACTCTTTAAATTTTCGCACCGATAAAACATATCCTCTCCGATGTTCTCCAGAGTCAGATTTACTTCCGTCAATGCATTGCAGCCACTAAATACACTTGAAGCAACTTCTGTTTTATTATTTGATATCACAATACTTTTTAATTGGCTGCAGGAATCAAATGCACTGTAACCAATATTTGTTACAGTATCTGGTATTACTACATCTGTCAACAATTGACTTCCCTGATATGCATAATCTCCAATTGTATTGATATCCTCGGGAATATCTATATTTCCATCCTTGCAACTCCCCTTCATCAGCTTATTAGAATCACGTTCTATCAAGCAATTTTTTTCACTTCTATATTTTGTATTCTCCGGATCAACAGATATCTCATTCAAATTGCCACACATACAAAATGCCCTGTTATTAATCCATCTTATTCCCTTCGGAATAGTGATGGCCTGCAAACTGCTACATCCATAAAAAGTTTCTTCACTTATCTCACTCATCTGTTCCGGAATTATAATATTTTCAAGACTGCTGCAATTTTTAAATGCTGAACCCCAAATTTCCTGAATACTTTCCGGCATATTAATTTTCTTCAAATTACTACAATTTTCAAATGCTGAACCCCAAATCTGTTCAACACTTTCAGGAAGCACAATTTCTACTATATCCTCACGTCCTGCAAACGCATTTGATCCGATTGCCTTAATTCCGTCTGGTATGACAGCTCCAGCTAAACCAAGTTCAACCGTGTTTGTCTTCTGGTTGATCAAACAGTTTCCCTCAACTCTATATGTCTCATTTTCTGGTACAACTGTTATGCTTGACAACGATTTACAATTATCAAATGCTCCAGATACATCCGTAACATTCTTTGGCAACTCAATGCTTTGCAATTTTGTATTGTAAAACGCCCCTCCCCAGATTGATTTCAGTCCCTGTGAAAATTTCACACTTTCCAACGCTTCGCAGTCCCCAAAAGCATACCACTTAATATAAATCTCTAGTGCCTTGCTTGTATTCTCTGTAAATGCTACACTCTTTAGCTGTTCGCATTTTCGAAAAGCATTCTCCCCAATGCTTTGAACCTCGCCTGGAAATGTCAATGTTTCAACAGCACATCCATAAAAAGCTGAATCACCTATTATTCGCACAGTATCCGGAAACGCAATATTTTTTAATATCTTACAGTTATAAAAAGCCTCTTCTTCAATCTCCTCCAAACCAATAGGAAAGACTACCTTTTCTAAATTTTGACAACCATGAAACATATTTCTTTTTATTTTTTTCATATTTGCAGGCAATATAACACTTCTTAAGGAATTACAATCCCCAAATACTTCTGCCTCCAGATTAGAATCTGGATTACGAAACTCGACATTTTCCAAGCTATCGCATGAAAAAAAAGAATTATATCCCACATTTTCTACCTGATCTGGAATAATTATTTTCTTTAATCCATCACAGCAGGCAAAAGCATCAACATTAATGCTTTTCAAACTATCTGGCAGATCAAGCTCTGTTATTCCATTACATCCCTTAAAGGCTCCTATGCCAATATCCTGTACACTATCCGGAATTATTGCATCTCTTAATTGGTAACAATCATAAAAATCACCTGCTCTGATGTTTTTTAAATTGTTTGGTAATTCCACTTTTTGCAAACTACTGCAATAGGCAAAAACTGCTGATGTATTAACGTCCGAATCCCAATAATGAATATAAAGTCCACCATCTCCACCAATTTCTGTAACACTGTCCGGAATACTTATTTCCTTAAGACTGCTACATTCATAAAACGCTGCGTCATTAATTTTTGTAAGCCCCTCCGGCAAAACAATTTTCTCTAAAAATGTACATCCATAAAATGCACATTCCCCAATTTCTTTAACATACAACGGAAGTTTTGACGTCTGACACCCTAGTACCAGAATATTTGTTTCTTTTTCAATAATGCAATTATCTTGTGAAACATATTTTTCATTACCATTTTCTACGATTAATTGTTTTAAATTTCTGCATCCTCCCAAGGCATTTCTTTCAATGTTTGTAATTTCCTTAGGAATCACTGCATATGTAGCTTTTTTCTTATTCTCTGCTCCCGTTATTGTCTTTCCATCTTCACTAATCTCAAGATTAAGTTTTATTCCTTCAGGCATTTCTGTTGGCTGATCTATCTCAACAATATCAGTTTGCGACGGCAGAAACGTACTTCCCTCTGTCCCCTGTGGCGTATTTTGCGGAACATATCCGGATGTAATTTGCGGTGTATTTTGCGGAATATATTCCAGTGTAGCTTGAGGCGTATTTAATATCATATTTTCAGCCGTCACCCGAGGAGTATTTACCGGAATATCTCCTGCTGTAGCCTGTGGAGTATCTTGTGCCATATTTCCTGCTGTCGGCTGCGTACCATTTGATGGAGTGCTTCCTACTTGCGTTTGCGATGTAATCATCGGTGTTCTTTGTGGTATATTTACCGCCGTTACCTGTGGCACATTCGATAACTGAGGAATAGTTTTTTTCTTTACTATAACTATACAACTAAATTTTCTCTTTCCGAACTTCGCACGCACAACTGCTCTGCCTTTTCCTACTGCCTTTACTTTTCCTTTGCTATTAACTGTAACAATTTTTTTATTTGTACTAATCCATTTTATTTTAGTATTTATGCGTGTCTCCCCTTTTTTCAATTTCAACTTGTATGTTTGTCCCACATATAATGACAATTTTTTCTTATTTATTTTGATTGTTGCAGCACTACTAATTCCGACATCTGAAATTGAAGTAATTAAAAGCCCTGCAACCAACAATATCGATAGTTTTTTTCTCATATTTTTCATATAAAATCTCCCTTCTTTATGAGCGTCATCATCATCTACGACTCGCTTATAATTGCACTTATATAAGTGCAATTATATCATAATCATCTTATAGAATCAATACAGGTTTGCTGTAACTTTGGGCACAATATATAAGATATATATATAAAGGACTATAGATGATATGAATACAGAATATGAAAAAAAATTAGGGAGACAGATCCGTACGCTTCGAGAATCTCGCGGATTAACTCAAGAACAGTTGTCAGCAAGACTTCAACTCAACAACTGCGATATTACTCGCAGTGCTCTGGCAAAAATTGAAGTAGGACAACGTCATATTTATTCGGATGAATTATGTTTACTAAAAGAACTTTTAAATGTTTCCTATGATGAACTTTTCCCTAAATACAAATAAAAATGACTGTTTCACAATGTCGTCAAACAGTCATTTTTTTATTTATATAGGAGAATTTTACATATGTGCTTTGAATTACTGGACTGCCTTAAATGCCTCGGCAAGATCCTCAATGATATCATCGATGTGCTCTGTACCGATAGAAAGACGGATGGTATTTGGCTTAATACCCTGATCCAGAAGCTCTGCCTCGTTGCACTCTGAATGTGTGGTAGATGCAGGATGGATTGCCAGGGACTTCACATCTGCTACGTTGGCAAGCAGAGAGAACAGCTCCAGCTGATCAATGAAATCCTGTGCCTTCTTGGCATCACCCTTGATCTCAAAGGTAAAGATAGAACCGCCGCCATTTGGGAAATACTTTTTGTAAAGCTTCTGCTGCTCCGGATCCTCTGATACCGATGGATGATTTACCTTTTCAACCAGTGGCTGATCCTTCAGGAACTGTACTACTTTCAGTGCATTCTCTACGTGACGCTCTACACGAAGAGATAATGTCTCAAGCCCCTGCAGGAAGATAAATGCGTGAACAGGAGAAAGTGTTGCACCCATATCACGAAGAAGGATCGCACGAATGTATGTGACAAATGCTGCCGGTGCGCAGTCCTTTGCAAAGCTTACCCCATGGTAAGATACGTTTGGCTCTACCAGCCATGGATACTTGTCGCTGGAGGTCCAGTCAAAGTTACCGCTGTCCACGATCACACCACCGATAGTTGTACCGTGGCCACCGATGAACTTTGTTGCAGAATGGATCACGATATCCGCACCATACTCGATCGGACGTACCAGATAAGGGGTTGCAAATGTATTATCTACGATCAATGGAATATTGTGGGAATGTGCAATATTTGCAATGCGCTCAATATCAACCACCTCAGAGTTTGGATTGCCCAGAGTCTCAATCTCGATTGCTGTGGTGTTCTCCTTGATGGCTGCCTCAATTCCTTCATAATCAAATGGATCTACGAAGGTTGTCTCAATGCCGTAATCCGGAAGAGTATGTGCCAGAAGATTGTAGGTTCCACCGTAAATATTCTTGGCTGCTACAATGTGATCTCCCTTATGTGCGACTGCCTGGAATGCATACGTAAGTGCTGCTGCACCACTACCTACTGCCAAAGCTGCCACACCACCCTCAAGAGCCGCAATTCTCTGCTCGAAGGTATCCTCGGTCGGGTTTGTCAATCTTCCGTAAATGTTACCGGCATCTCTAAGACCGAAACGATCTGCTGCATGCTGGCTGTTATGGAATACATAAGAAGATGTCAGATAAATCGGTACTGCTCTTGCATCTGTCACCGGATCCGCCTGTTCCTGTCCTACGTGAAGCTGCTTTGTTTCAAATCTCAATGCTCTCTCTGAATATGTCTTTTTGCTCATATGGTAATCCTCACTTTCTATGTTCTTTTTCCCTCGATAAGTTATTTTTGTTTTCCTATCGGTTTACTATGATTATTAAGATGTACCTATCATACATCCATATTCCTACTTTGTCAATAGGAATATGGATATTTTTTCAAATTTTCTTTGAAACCGTTCTCAGCACACACTTTCTTCCAGAACATAGATTTCTCAACTCCCCGTAATATCAGCGTTTGGGAGCTTCCTTCATGAGACGTTCCAGATCCTCGTATTTCTCAATCTCATTGACACGCCGGCGCAAGGAAGCCGATCCCGGATACCCCGCCGTATACCATGCAACATGCTTCCGCATCTCCCGCATTGCCATCAGCTCACCCTTACATTCAATGAGCATCCGCGCATGGCGAAGGATCATTGCCACCATCTCCTCATGAGACGGCTTTTTCTCCTTCTCTCCTGTTTCCAGATAATGACGGATCTGATGAAACAGCCATGGATTGCCGCGGACACCACGGGCAAGCATCAGACCGTCACAGCCGGTCTGCGCCAGACAAGCCGCCGCGTCCTCCGGCGTAAAGATATCTCCGCTGGCGATCACCGGAATCTCCACGGCTTCCTTAACCTGACGGATAATATTCCAGTCTGCCTTTCCACCATAATACTGTTCTCTTGTGCGTCCATGAACTGCAATCGCTGATGCACCGCAGTCCTCCATACGCTTTGCAAACTCCACCGCATTACAGTCCTCTGCACCAAAGCCCTTTCGGAACTTCACCGTGACCGGTTTCTGGATCCGACTGCTAATGGCCTTCACGATCTCGCCGGCAAGAACAGGATCCTTCATCAGGGCCGATCCCTCTCCGTTATTGACCACCTTGGGCACCGGACATCCCATGTTAATGTCAAGAATATCAAACGCCCTGTCCTCAATCTGTGCTGCCATCTCTGCCATCAGCTCCGGTTCCGAACCAAATAACTGTAATGCAAGCGGACGTTCCTTTTCCTCCGTCATCCAGAGGAGCTCCGTATTTTTATTTTTGTAATAAATGCCTTTGGCACTGATCATTTCCGTATAAACCAGATCGGCTCCCTGCTCCTTGCATAACAGACGAAATGGCAGGTCTGTTACCCCTGCCATTGGTCCTAATACAAGCTTTCCGGGGATCTGTACCTCTCCAATTCGAAATCCCTGATCCTCCATAATAATCTTATATTCCTTTCTCCACCCACACACTTTTGTGCTGCAGGTATACGATTCGCCATCTTTTACGCTCTTTTCTGCTTCTCAAAGATGATCTGCAGCCCCTTCAGCGTCAGATCACTGTCGTAAATATCAATTTCCTCCGTATAGTCTGAGATCATTTTTCCAAGTCCGCCGGTTGCAACAACCTTGATGTCCTTAAGTCCTGACTCCTCTTTGATCTTATTGATAATATACTGGGACTGTCCCACGGTTCCAAGGAAAAGACCAGCCTGCATCGCTGTGATCGTATCCTTTGCTACCACATGCTCCGGACACTTAATCTCGATTTCCGGCAGATTTGCCGTATCGTTCCAAAGGGCATTGGCAGAAATTTTCACACCCGGGCTGATCACTCCTCCTAAAAATGCTCCGTCTTTGGTCACCAGGTCATATGTTGTAGCGGTACCATAATCTGCCACAATGATCGGTCCTCCATATAAAGTATGTGCCGCAACGGCATCCACAATACGATCCGGACCAACCTCTTTGGGATTGGCTGTCTCGATCCGTATCCCGGTCCTGATCCCTGCACCCACAATGATCGGATGGCATCCCAGGTATTTGATGATACCACTGTTAAATGAATACATGATCTTTGGCACAACCGAAGCCACGATCACCTGATCGATGGAATCTGCCGAAAAGCCTTTCCTCTCCAGAATATCACATATCATACTGCCATACTCATCCGATGTTCTTGATATCCGCACCGAAAAATGAAAGCGGGTTACCATCTCACTTCCCTCAAATACCCCAAAGGTTATATTTGTATTTCCTACATCTACCGCTAATAACATTGCCTTTCCTCCTGTATTTTCATACGATTTTTATCTCCCCACAATATCGTAAACCCTATCCGGCACTCCTCAGATCATTCATCCAACAGCTCACTGATATCTTCTTTTAAGAAAAACGCCTTATAGTACAGTTCTAATGCTTCCAAAAGCTCCTGCTTCTCCCGCTGGATCTCCTTAATCTTTAATACACTGCCAATCTCATCAAAGAAATAGTCATCCTCCTCTGAGGTGACATGAAACAGCAGATTGCCCTCCTCATCAAAACGAAGAGTCAGGATTCCTCCCACATCCGCCGTATACAGCACGCACATGATCTGCAGCTCCTCCTGAATGGTTTCCGGCAGCTTTGCAAATTTGGGATTGAGATAATACTGCTTTTTGTAGGCATTTGCCACACTGAGTATCACCATCCCGTCCACCTCCGGTGCCGGCTGCAGAATATCATCATCAAATAAATCGTCCATTGTCTCTTCCTTCTTTTATTATTCTAAACGTATCCGTAAACACCTCGTACCGACACCTCTCCGGATACGATCTCCTTCGTGCCATCATCGGTATCAACAAGCAATGCCCCTGTAGAGGTAATGCCTCTGGCAATCCCCTTCTGCACCTTCCGGGGATCCGCTTCCTCTGCCATGCCATAAAGCACCAGAACCTCCTGATCCTTATTGACCAGCATCCGGTCATATTCCTCCAGAAGCAGAGACAGATCACCAGTCTCCAGATATTTTCTGTAATAATCCGAGAATGCATTCATTACATCTGCGATCAGCGCATTCCGGTCAGTCTTGCGTCCGGTTTCCAGATAAATGGACGTTGCCCGGTCAGCAAGCTCCTCCGGAAAGCTTTTCGTATTGGCATTGATCCCGATCCCGGGTACCGCATAATGAATATAATCCGGCTCCGAACTTGTCTCTGTCAGGATACCACAGACCTTTTTGCCATGGATCACCACATCGTTTGGCCATTTGATCCCTGTCTCCAACTCACAGCACTCCCGAATTCCCTTCACCACCGCCATAGCTGCCACCAGCGTCACACTTGCTGCCTGCTGTGGCTTCAGCCTTGGTCTGAGGATCAAGCTCATCCATATCCCGATGCCAGGCTCTGAAGCCCATCCACGGCCTCTGCGGCCCTTGCCTGCCGTCTGCTCCTCAGCAACCACCAGAGTTCCCTCCGGCTCCCCAAGCTCCGCAAGCTGCTTTGCTCTGGTATTTGTCGAGTCCACCTGCTCCAGGCATTCTACCTTGCGGCACAGACAATCAGCTTTCAAACGGCTCTCAATATCCGCTCCTACCAGCTTATCTGCTGACTCCACCAGACGATATCCCTTTTTGGGCTGGGACTCAATCTGATAGCCTGCCTCTTTCAGCTGTGTTATATTTTTCCAAATCGCCTGCCTCGAAACGCCCAGTTTTTCGCACAAAACCTGACCGGAGATATAATCCTCTCCTGCCCCCCGAAGCATTTGAAGTATTTCCTTTTTCAAAAAATCACTCCATTATTATTTTCTCGTTGGCTCCAATGTTGCCATCATAACCGCCTTGATGGTATGCATACGGTTCTCTGCCTCATCAAAGACTACAGACGCCTCTGACTCAAACACCTCGTCTGTCACCTCAAGCTCACTCATGCCAAATTTCTCATAAACCTGTCTGCCAATGCCGGTTTCCAGATCATGGAATGCCGGAAGACAATGCATAAAGATTGCCTGTGGCCCTGCATTTTCCATTACCTTTTTATTGATCTGATATGGAGAAAGTGCTTTGATACGCTCTGCCCATACTTCCTCCGGCTCACCCATGGAAACCCATACATCGGTATAAAGCACATCAGCTCCCTTCGTGCCGCTCTCGACATCCTCTGTCAATGTAACAGAACCGCCGGACTCCTTCGCATATTCACGGCACTGTGCCACCAGCTCCTCATTCGGGAAATAATCCTTTGTAGTACATGCCACAAAATGCATGCCCATCTTCGCACAGGCGATCATCAGGGAATTTCCCATATTGTAACGGGCATCTCCCATATAAACCAGCTTCACACCCTTTAATCTGCCAAGGTGCTCCTGAATGGTCAGAAGATCTGCCAGCATCTGGGTCGGATGATACTCATTGGTCAGACCATTCCATACCGGTACTCCGGCATATTTTGCAAGCTCCTCCACAATACTCTGCTCAAAGCCACGATACTCAATACCATCAAACATTCTGCCAAGCACGCGGGCAGTATCCTTAATACTTTCCTTCTTACCGATCTGTGATCCCTGTGGATCAAGATATGTCACACCCATCCCCATGTCGTGGGCAGCCACCTCAAAGGAACATCTGGTTCTGGTACTTGTCTTTTCAAAGATCAGGGCAATGTTTTTCCCCACATAATGATTTACCGGGATACCATTTTTCTTTTTGTCCTTTAACTCTGCGGACAACTCCAGCAGATATGCAATCTCCTCCGGGGAGAAATCCTTTAATGTCAAAAAGTTCTTGCCTACTAAGTTCATGATCATTTCCTGCCTTTCTCTGTTATTTATCCTTGCGAATAATTCATAATAAATGGAAAATTTCCTGCCAGCAGGAGCTGTGCAGGAAATTAATCTCTTCAAATAAAATATGATTATTTATCTCCGGAAGATTTTGCAATTTCTGTCACGGAACTAACCATTCCTGCAAGTCCCTGTATCTCTGATGGAATAATGATCTTGGTCGCCTTTCCATCTGCTGCTTTCGCAAATGCCTCCAAGCTCTTAAGCTCGATAACTTCCTTCGATGCACAAGCCTCATTCAGCATACGGATACCATCGGCATTCGCCTTCTGCACTGCCAGGATCGCCTGTGCCTGACCCTCGGCCTCACGGATTGTTGCTTCCTTCTGTGCCTCTGCATGCAGGATCGCTGCCTGCTTCTCTGCCTCTGCTTCCAGAATTGCAGATTCCTTATGACCTTCTGCCACAGTGATCGCAGACTGCTTCTCACCTTGTGCGATCAGGATTGCCTCACGCTTCTCACGCTCTGCCTTCATCTGCTTCTCCATTGCCTCCTGGATCGGCTGTGGAGGGATGATGTTTTTAAGCTCTACGCGGTTTACCTTGATGCCCCACGGATCTGTCGCCGTATCCAGAGAGGATCGCATCTTGGTATTAATGATCTCACGGGATGTCAGTGTCTCGTCGAGATCAAGCTCACCGATAATATTACGAAGTGTTGTCGCTGTCAGATTCTCAATCGCCATGATTGGATTCTCAACACCATATGTGTAAAGCTTCGGATCGGTGATCTGGAAAAAGATCAGTGTATCGATCCTCATGGTTACGTTATCCTTGGTGATCACCGGCTGTGGCGGAAAATCCAGAACCTGCTCCTTCAGACTTACCTTTCTGGCGATACGGTCAATAAATGGCACTTTGAAATGAAGTCCCACATCCCATGTGCTCTGATAACCTCCCAGACGCTCTACAACATACGCCTTTGCCTGCGGTACAATGTGAATGCAGGATACTGCTACAACTGCTACAATGACAAGTAAAATAATAACTGCTAATTCCATGTTTGATTCCTTTCCTTTATAAATGTGCTGATTAATCTGATCAGAATGCGATGAATGAAACTCTCCTGAAATACAGCTTATTCCATATCATCAGACACCGGAACTACGATTGCTTTGACTCCCCGTATCTCCTGTATCACTACCTTCTGACCAGCCTGAATCCGTGTATTCTCCTCTGACGCTCTGGCGGTCCACTCCATCCCGTCAACAACAATCTGCCCCGTCTCGTTGAAGTTATCGATCAGCTCGGTCACCTTTCCCTCTTTGCCGATCATGCTGTTGACATTGGTTCTTACCCTGGAACGATTCAGCCGTTTCTGAACAACCGGTCTGGTAAAGATCAGTAGTATAAATGAAACAACAAAAAACAAGACAAGCTGCACTCCCAGAGGCTGCCCCAGCCAGGCCACGATAAAACTTACCAATGCTCCTGCTGCAAACCATATGGTCGTCAATCCCAGCGTAATGATCTCAATGATCAAAAATGCCACCAGACCGATCAGCCATAAAAAAACATAGTTTTCATCCGTGCGAAAAAGCGACGGAAATAAATCCTGCAGCCGGAATGTAAAAATCCCTAACAAACTGCTCATGGAAACACCTCCTTTGGTGTATACTGCTTATTTGTATGAATATAGCATATTTCCACTGAAATAGCAATATATTCTAGTCCGTTTTTCTTCTCTGTCTGGATGCCTCATAAAGCACGACCGCTGCAGCAACCGCCGCATTTAAAGACTCTACGCTGCCTTCCATGGGAATATGAATTCTTCCGCTGAGACTTTCCTGTACCTCCCGGCTGATTCCGTTTGCCTCATTTCCCACAACGACAGCAGAAGGCCTCGTATAATCCGGAGTATCATAAGCCCGGCTCTCCTCCAGAACCGTTCCATAGGCTGAAATATCTTTTTGCTTCATCTGCCGGATCGTTTCGGACAGGCTGTCTACATACAAAAATGGAACACGGAAAATCGCTCCCATGGTCGCACGGACTACTTTGGGATTAAAAAGGTCCACGGTTCCCTTACTCATGATCACACCTGCCACTCCCGCAGCCTCTGCCGTACGGATCATCGTTCCCAGATTACCTGGATCTCTCAGATCATCCAGCAGCAGATATAATTTCGCCGGTCGGTCCAGAATGACCTCCAAAGAATAGGACGGCATATCCACCATTCCCAATATTCCCTGCGGTGTTACGGTATCGGCCACCTGTTCAAACAGATCATCCGGCACCACATCCACCCCCACATGTCTTTCTTTTTCGGAAAATTCCACCGCAATGTCACTCTCCGGCTTCTCCTGCCATTTTGTGATCCATAGGCTTTCCCGGATCAACACCTGCCGGAGCTTTCCGTATCGGGCTGCCTCTTTCACAAGCTTGATCCCCTCCGCCACAAACATGCCTTCCTTTTTGCGGTATCTGGCATTTTTCTGCAGCTTTATCATTTCTTTTAATTTTGCATTATTTTCACTAGTGATCATCATTGCCTCCATTATAATATTTAGAAGTAACGGTATTTTAAACCTAACTGATGCCACGGATTGCTCCATTGCATCACATTATATTATAAAAGGAGGGGGCAGAGAAATCAAATAATTTCTCTGCCCCTTGGCATATGTTATATGTTCTTGTAAGCATGTTCATTGGCAGAATCTTATAAAAGACCTGCACTTTCCTTCAGCGTCAGCTCGTCATGATGACATACTGCACCTTTGGTAAAACCCTTTACACTGTGTTCCACAGCATATCCACAGGCAGCTAAGCCCGACTGGATGATCTGGCTCATCTTCTGCTCCGAAAACTGCAGTTTGGAACCGTCCTCTAACTCAATCGTGCAGGCATGACCACAGTCTGCCGCACAATCCATGGAACAGGAGACCTTATACATATTCTTCCTGCTGATCGCACCGATCTCTTCTAATGTATTGATCATACGATACACTGTCGCAGAGCCGATCTTTTGATCCAGCTTTGATGCCTTGTAATAAATCTCCTTACAACAGGAGCAGTCCTCCTGTAAAATGATATCCAGTATCATCAGACGCTGTTTCGTAATACGGCATCCCTGTTCTCTCAATTTTTGAATGATCAAATCCTTCTGCATCATTAGAAAAACCTCCCCAATGGGAATCACTCTTTCGAGTATACCGCCTCTTTAATCTTGTAAATGAGAATGACCTATCCATCACTTACGATAGTTAGTATATGCTAACATTTATTAGATGTCAAGAACTTTTTTCAATTTCTTGTATTTTCTTTTCTTGTTTTCTAATATCAAAAGTGTTATACTTCTTTTATATGAATTCCGTTCAGGATATCGAACGCATTAAATGGTATGGAGGAAAATGTTTATGGCAAATACCGAATCTGCTGAGAATTATCTGGAAACCATTCTGATCCTCAGCAAGAAACTGCCGGTTGTTCGTTCTGTGGATGTTGCGACAGAACTTGGTTTCAAGAAATCAAGCGTCAGTATTGCAATGAAAAATCTTCGCCAGAAGCAGCATATCACTGTGACAGACGCCGGATACATATATCTGACAGACTCCGGACGTGAGATCGCAGAAATGATCTATGAGAGACACCAGCTCATCTCCAGCTGGCTCATGACGCTAGGTGTTCCGGAGGAAATTGCCACAGAAGATGCGTGCCGCATGGAACACGTTATCAGCAAAGAAAGCTTTGAAGCACTGAAAAAGCATGTTTTCCATTCTTAGGAAAGCATGCTTTCTTCGTGTCAAAAATATGATACAGGGGTCAAAAACAAATTAATTTGCAAATATCCGGAATCAACGGTGTCTGCAGGATTACAGAAACAGAAAAGAGGCATGATTACAATGACAGAATTTATGAGAGGCCGGAGACTCCGCACCGACGAACGTCTCCGCAAAATGGTACAGGAAACACATATGGATATCTCTGATCTGGTATATCCGATGTTTGTCATGGATGGGCAGAATAAAATCGAGGAAATCCCATCCATGTATGGCCAGAACCGATACACGGTAGACCGCATGGGGGAGAAGCTGGAACAGCTTCTGGATGCCGGCGTCAATAAGATCATGCTGTTTGGTATCCCGGATCACAAGGACGAGATGGGCAGCCAGGCATACGACGAAAACGGTATCGTCCAACGTGCCTTCCGGGAAGCCAGAAAACATTATCCGGACATGTATCTGATCGGCGATGTCTGCATGTGTGAGTACACCTCCCACGGTCACTGTGGTATCATTCATGATCATGACGTAGACAATGACGCGACTCTGGAATATCTGGCAAAGATTGCCCTCTCCCAGGTGGAGGCAGGAGCTGATATGGTGGCTCCATCCGATATGATGGACGGCCGTATCGCTGCAATCCGCCAATATCTTGATGCCCACGGCCATATCAATACACCGATCATGTCCTACGCTGTAAAGTTTGCTTCTGCTTACTACGGACCTTTCCGGGATGCTGCAGATTCTGCACCACAATTTGGCAACCGCCGCACCTATCAGATGGATTACCACAACCGCCGGGAAGCCGTGAAGGAAGCTCTTGCCGATATTAACGAGGGTGCAGACATTATTATGGTAAAGCCCGCTATGATATACGGCGATCTGATCCGCGAGATCAAGAACCGGACAAACGTCCCAATGGCTGCCTACAGCGTCAGTGGGGAATATGCCATGATCAAGGGAGCGGCAAGTCTCGGCCTGATCGATGAGGATGCCATTATCTGTGAAACAGCCATTGCTGCAAAACGTGCCGGAGCTGATATCTATATCACTTATTTTGCAGCGGAACTGGCTGGTTTTATAAAAAAGGGACTATTATAAAGCTATCGTTATTTTGGCAGGCTGGCTGCGAGACATAGTGCTCCCCAGCCTGCTTTTTTGTCCGGCACATACTCCTGCCCCGGAAGCTTTCTCGCTCCCTTCATCAGATACGCCTTTACCTTCTCCCCATATAGATAAGGATCATTGCCCTGCACAATTCCCCATTCCATTATTAACGCTGCTGCTCCCGCCACAAAGGGAGACGCAATCGATGTCCCTGTCCGTGCAACATACCTTCCGCCGGGTGCAGCCGTAACCACATCTACCCCCGGAGCCACAAGAGCCGGTGCCTGTCTCCCATCTGCCGTATCCCCTCTCCCCGAAAACGGAGCAGCCACATTGTTGGATACCTGATATGCCCCCACTGACACAATTCCATCTGCTGTAGCCGGTATCGTCAGAGTGGTATCCGGCTCCGGTTGCAGGAATCCCGTCGAAAGACCAATATGCTCCGTGGTGGGAAGCCACATCTGTACAACGCCTTCGGTAATCTTTTCCGGGATCAGCCACAGCCCCCATACTCCCTGCTGCAATGTTCCCCCCTGTCCTTCCATCGGCAGCCACTCCATAAAAATCTCCTGGTTGATGTGTGCCGGTGTCGGCTCTCCATAATACACGTAAACAGATGTTCCCTGCATCTCATACCTTTTTACTTCCCTTGTGTCTTCAATGAACCCCCTTGTTCCGTCCGGAGCCTCCAAAAAAATCGTAAAGTCATCAACATACTGCTTCCACAGCTGCAAACTCAGACTCCGCTCTTGCTCTCCGATCACAAAGCGTACCCGCCTGGGTTCATACTCCAGACGCACTCTCGCATGATGCCTTGCATCCCCCTCATTGCCCGCCGCAATCGAGATCACATTTTTCCAGACACCCGCCAGCTCCGTGATATATCCCTCAAACAGACTGCTGCCGTCATGAGCACCATTATTATTGCCGTAGCTGACATTTATGGAAACCGGCATTCCAAATAATTCCGCTTTCCGTACTATATAATCCAGTGCCTCCATCACCTCCGTGGTTCTGGAAAAGCCTTCTCCACCGGTACTAAGCTTCACAAAAATGATAGGACTTTCTATGGCAATCCCCCGGTAACGACGCCCTGTGGATCCGCTGCCGTTTCCCGCTGCCACTCCTGTTACCGCAGTGCCATGACCGGAACCGGTGTCCCCCGGAAGAGAAATATCCGTTCTCTCTCCCAAAAGAACCGGATCGATCTGCTCCTTTGTCCACTCCACTCCCTTACGGTATCTTTCCGGTGCTTCCAGCCCCACAGATAGATCCTCTGTCCCGCTCTGATCCCACAGTGCCAGAATGCGAGTGGTACCATCCGGATTTCGAAAAGCAGGATGCGTCAGATCAATTCCGGAATCCGCCACACCAACGATCACTCCTCTGCCGGTCAGACCGTTCTTTAAATCTCCTGCCTTGTACTCCTGATCTGCATTTATATTTCCCTGCACAGAATGAATGCAGGAGGCCCCTCTCCCTGCTTCCAGAGAAAAGTAGACCTCCTTGGGCTTTTCCATATATTGTATCTGTGGCAGTGCCGCCAGTGCTTCTAACTGCTCCTCCGGAACACGCACGATCCCGTATTGATGATAGAGTGGGATCACTTGTACTGCCGGCAGCTGTCGTTCCACCTCATACAGATCTCCGTAATACCTCACGATCACCCGCCAGGTCGCCGTGCTCTCATCGTATCCTGTATTTAATGTACCACTCTGCTTTCTCTCCTGCAGTGAAAGATCCAGTACAAAACGAAATTCCGAATCCAGCTTTTCATCATTTTCCATGATAGGGTTCCTTTGAAAAGTCATTACAACATTATACTCATTATGACAGCCAGAAATAACCATTTATAATGATCGTTTATTACTTATTTTTTAGTACTTCAAACCTCCCTAGTATATAGACAAACAGCCTGGATCCGGTCACACACCGGTCTCCAGGCTTCTATTATGTCAATTGATTATCTTCATTTACATCAAACATCGTTCAAAGACTACTCTACCGTTACACTCTTTGCAAGATTTCTTGGCTTATCCACATCCAGTCCTCTGGCCACGGATACATAATACCCCAGAAGCTGCAGTGGGATCACTGCCAGACTTGCTGCAAAATGAGGATCTGTCTTTGGTACATATACCACAAAATCAGCAGTATCCTCAATCGAATAGTTGCCAAAATTGGTGAGTCCCATCAGAGAAGCTCCACGGCTCTTACACTCCACCATATTGCTAATGGTCTTCTCATACAGGGAATCCTGTGTCAGAGAACCGATCACCAGAATACCGTCCTCGATCAGGCTGATCGTACCGTGCTTCAACTCACCTGCCGCATATGCCTCAGAATGAATATAACTGATCTCCTTAAGCTTTAAGCTTCCTTCCATACAGATCGCATAATCAATGCCTCTTCCTACAAAGAAAATGTCACGGGCATTGGCCTGCTTGGAAGCAAACCACTGGATGCGCTCCTTATCCTCAATGATCTTGTCAATCTTCTCCGGAAGGGTCTGCATCTCCGTAATGTATCCCTGATACTGCTCCTCTGTGATGGTTCCACGTACTCTCGCGAACTCCACCGACAACAGATAACCAGCGATCAGCTGTGCACTGTATGCCTTCGTGGTTGCCACAGAGATCTCCGGACCTGCCATCGTATAAAATACATTGTCTGCTTCCCTTGCAATAGAAGATCCAACTACATTCACAATACCCATGGTCTTGACTCCCTGCTCCTTCGCCAGACGAAGGCCTGCCAGAGTGTCTGCCGTCTCACCGGACTGGCTCACTACGATCACCAGATCATCCTTGTTCAGGATCGGATTGCGGTAACGAAACTCTGATGCCAGCTCCACACGAACCGGCACACGTGCCAGATCCTCCATAACATACTGGGTCACGACACCGGTATGATAAGCGGAACCACAGGCAACAATATAAATCTGAGCGATTCCCTTAATCTCCTCCTCGGAAAGACCCACATCAGACAGATCGATCCTGCCGTCCTTCAGCTTGGAATTCATGGTATCCAGGATTGCCTTCGGCTGCTCATGGATCTCCTTCATCATGAAATGCTCAAATCCGCCTTTTTCTGCTGCTTCTGCATCCCACTTGATCTCCACTAACTCCTTCTCAATCTCATCTCCATCCAGATTATAGAAAGTTGCCTTACCATCTGCCAGACGGCCAATCTCCATGTTGCCGATATAGTATACCTTTCTTGTATATTTCAGAATTGCCGGAACATCAGATGCTACATAACAGTTTCCGTCAGATACGCCAATGATCATCGGACTGTCCTTACGTGCCACATAAATCTCATCCGGATACTCCGCAAACATCATTGCCAGAGCATAAGATCCACGGATACGGACCATCGCATGATTGATCGCATCTACCGGCGTATGCTCATACTTCTTATAATAATAATCTACAAGCTTTACAGCAACTTCCGTATCGGTAGAAGAATAAAACTCATAGCCCTTTTTCAGAAGCTTTGCCTTTAACTCCTGATAATTCTCAATAATACCATTGTGAACACCAACCACATTGCCATCGTCACTAATATGCGGATGTGCATTCGTCTCCGAAGGCTCTCCGTGGGTTGCCCATCTGGTATGACCAATACCACAGGTACCCGGCACCGCACGCCCCTCATCTGTCTTTTCAATAAGCCCCTTCAAACGGCCTTTTGCTTTAACAACCTTTACCTTGCCTTCTCCATCACGAACAGCAATACCTGCAGAATCATATCCTCTGTATTCCAGTTTGGATAATCCCTCCAAAAGAATAGGAGCAGCCTGCTTGCTTCCAATAACACCTACAATACCACACATATTTTAATCTCCTTTAAATTCATACGAAACTTATCATACTGTATCTTATGACAGAAATACGAATAAGTATCTATTACCTGTTCAATATACGGATTAATCCTTCCACACTTATATGAAATACTCCATCCATATATGGAGTAATTCTACCATTGTCACACTAAAATAGCAAGAGGACGCAAGGATAAAAAACAAAGAGCATGACTGGTCATTTGCTTTCTATAAATCAGCAAAACATCCACATGCTCTTTGTTTGAATGATAAAACTCTTATTCACCATCGCCCTGGATCACCAGACGTACGGTTTTTAATATAATACGGATATCCTCTGCCACAGACCAGTTCATAATATAGTCTGTATCCAGCTCCACGATCTCCTCAAAATCCGTAATCTGATTCCGCCCGCTGACCTGCCACAAACCTGTAATTCCCGGTTTGGATGCAAGACGTCCTTTATGATGAACCTGATACTGCTCATATTCGTCCACTGTCGGAGGTCTTGTTCCCACAATACTCATCTCGCCCTTTAAAACATTAAAAAACTGTGGCAGCTCATCAATGGAATATTTGCGGATAAACCTTCCGACCGGTGTAATCCTTGGATCATCCTTCATTTTAAACATCAGTCCATCCATCTCATTTTGCTGCATCAATTCCCTTTTCCGCTCCTCCGCATCCATATACATGGAACGGAATTTATAGATATCAAAGGTTCTTCCATTTTTGCCGACCCGGGTCTGCTTAAAATAAATCGGTCCCGGTGACTGAAGATAAATAACAGGTCCTACAAAAACACTTACGATTACAGTAAGAATACTTCCTATCAGGCCTCCTACAATATCAAGAAGCCGCTTCATCAGAATCTGGCGGGCACTTGCCAGTCGAAGCCCTGTTGTCAACACGGTATAATTTCCTAAACGCTCTACCGTACGATTCGGAATATCATCCGGCACACGCACCAGATTAATATGTACCGTCACACCCGCCTGAATCAATTCATGATTTAACCTGCGGCTTTTCTTGCTGTCGAGCTGAACATTCAAAAATACACTGTCCACAACATGCTCCATCAGATAATCGCGGACTCCATGGTAATCAGCCACCACCGGAATTCCTGCAATCTCTTCTGAGGCCGCCGCCTCCTTTTGAAAATCATTGAGCTGCTTCCGGCTTTCGGTTTCCTCATTGATGTCATCCATCAAAGCAACTCCTATCACCTGATAATTTCTGTATTCGTCCTGTGACAATTCCCGGACACACTGCTCTGCTCCTTCTCGATTTGTCATGATCAGCATCTGTTCTACTTTCGGATCGTTCTTCATTTTCTTTCGAAGAACATGTTTCCAAATGCAACGCACTATGTACGTCATGATATTATGAAGAACAAAATAGATCAGAAGAGATTCCCTGGAATAAATACCTGTTTCCTGCACCAGAAAAAGGAAGAATAATGCCAGCCCATCCACAGTAACGCAGTGTGTCACCGTTTCCAGAATTTCACGCAGATAACCACGCCTTACGATCGCAGTATGACTGGACCGGATCAATGAGACACTGATGTCAAGAACAACAAGGATACACAACAATCTCCAATAATAATCTGTAAAATCACTGCCCACTCCATGTCGGAAAATATATCCCACGTAGAATGTCACTACAATACAAAATATGTCCCATAATGCAAAATCAATATGCTTTAGCCAGCTCTTCTCTCGTCTTACATACATTCGAAATACCCCCATACTTTATCTGCAGAACTTATCCATTCAGCTTTCCCTGCCTTACAGACAAATTGTTTCATACACTCCCTTATTATACGCCAGTTTGCTGATTACTTTCTCTTTTTCCTTGTATTTTCCTGACCGTATGTTCCGTAATCACCATACTGGCCATATTTGCCATAACCGTACTTACCGTAACCATATTTACCGTAACCGTATTTACCACCACCCATTGGTACCTTATTCAGCACGGTTCCTAAAATTCTCACATCACTTTTGGCAAGCTGGTTTTTGACATTCTGAACAAAATGATAGCTGACGGCATCTGCCTCCACTACAATGATCGCACCATCACATTCCTTGGCAGCGATCGCACTGTCAATGACAGATCCCAGCGGAGGAGTATCGATCAGAACATAATCATAATGCTCCCTGCAATACTCGACGAGATTATGGAAATTATCACTCTCCAGAAGCTCTGCCGGATTTGGTACAAACGGACCGGAAAAAATAATATCCATCCCCTCGATATCTGTCTTCATCAAAACTTCATCCAAAGTCATCTGACCGGACAGATAATGCGCCAGACCCGCCTCTACGCCACCGACCTTATATCGACCTGCCAGTACGGATTTTCTCATATCGGCATCGATCATAATGACTTTTTTGCCACTCTCTGCAAATGAAACGGCAAGGTTAAAGCTCACACTACTCTTACCCTCATTTGGTGTACAACTTGTAAAATCAATCACCTTAACTCCGGTTCCACTAAACTGAACATTGGTTCTCAGAGATTTATAGGCCTCATTGACGCGGTAATCCAAAGGCTTACGCCCTTCAAATGTTATTTTTGCCAACCTTCTCACCCATTTCCTTTCCTGGAATGCTTACCCAGAAGTAAACGGTTCCACCAGCTTCCGGAATGACCTTTACGCTTTCTTTTATCTTTCATCATCTGCTCCATGGCACCTTCCTCAATCGGAATCAGACCCAGAGTATTGAGACCGAGATATTTCTCGACATCATCCTCACTGCAAATCGTATCGTTCAACAGATACAGCACAATGATCACTGCTGCACTTGCCACCAGACCTAACAAACCGCCAATAGCAATATTTTTCTTGGCATTTGGGCTGCTTGGACTGTTTTCCAGATGACCATATTCTACAGTTGTCGGCTCATCCACATTCATAATAGATGCGATTCTGGATACGGACACCTGACTGATCTCGTCCACAATCTCCTTTGCCATGTACGGATCATCTGCAGTCACTGTAATATCAAGAATACGGGTATCTGACTGATTATTCAGAGTTACCATTGTCTTCAGCGTCTCATACTCCATATCCAGACGCAGATTGTCTATTACGGTTTCCAATACCGGACGGCTCTGTACCAGTACCATGTAATCCTGAGTAAGCTGTGCACCTGCCTGCAGATCCGTCAGGGAAGTCAGTGCAGAAGTCTGTCCCACAATATAAAGCTTGGATGTTGACTGGTATTTGGGAGTGATCAGAAACATTGTTCCAATTCCTGCCACTGCCGCCAATATGATACCTGTCATCAATATACTGAACCATCTTGCTCTTATTACTCCAAAAAGCTCTAATAAATCAATTTCAATTTCATCGTCTTGCTGTTTTTCCATAGATTCCCTCTTATCTTTCTAATCTCCCGATTAATCAATGTATTTATCTGACAGCATTGTCTCCGGATACCCGGAAACTATCTTTTCAAGAACACGCTCTGCTTCCCGGTTATGTCCCAGATACCGGAGTGCGTCTTTCATAATAGGAGTCCGATACTTGCTGCTATGACAGTCACTTCCCATAAACTGTATATAGCCCTCCATCACGAGTCGTCTGTGATAAGCTGCTTTTCTCTGCAAAATGCCACCAACCAGACTCTCCGCATTCATCTGAAAATAACATCCCATTCTTGACAACTCATCTATGTGATCATAATCCTTATACAGAGCTTCATACCTCTCCATATGTGCAACGATCGGAATATACCCGGCCATAATGTACTCATGTAGAGAATGATATAATGTATGATACTTATCTGAAGGCAGAAACTCCACCAGTATATATCTGGTACCAGCCATCGTTAACGCTCTGCCACTGCGAAGCTCCTCCACCATTCCCGGTTCATTTAAAAGCTCATTTCCCAGATCTATGGTAAACTGCGGATCAATTTCTGCCGCATACTCCTGAAGCAGTTCCTGCTTTTTTTTCAACTCATCCACCGGATGATTCTTCCCATGAACAGAAAAATGCGGTGTGGCGACGATATGGCGAACCCCCTGGTCATATGCCATCTGAAGCATTTCCCGTGATTCTTCCGGACTTTTGGAGCCATCGTCTACCCCCGGCAGAATATGTGTATGAATGTCATAAAATCCGGTTTCCATGATATCCCTCCCTATTCTGCATAAATTGTATGCAGATAACGCTTCCAGATCAAAAGTGCGATTGCAGCCAGAATCCCAAGGCATCCAACATACATCAGCACATTAATGCTCCACGCAGCATACTTCTGTAAGAACTGCAGATAATATACCGGCGTTGCCTTAATCTTATCCGTCACCTTAAGCACCTTTGCCAATACTGCCCCACCGGTCACCAGGCAGGAGGATACAAGAATTGCCACACACATCACCCGTGCTGCTTTATGAGGATATCCATATAATCTGCATAACAAAATGAACAGGAACAATAACATGATCACACTGACTATGCAGGTGAGATAGAACCAGCCCATAAATGTGCTTCTGCTCTCATAAATCACATTGCCCAATTCAAATTGAAGCATATCACAATATGTATGCTTTAAAGAAAGAATCATGTTCTCGTTTTTTTCCTGATCCTTTCCGGTAATTTCAGTTTTTAATGCACTGTCAATCCCCTCTGTAGATATCTCCGCATCTTTTTGTCCGGACAGCACCTTGCCGATATACTGTTTTTCTTCAATATAAACACTGGATAACGTAAATACCTCAGAAGCTATTTTGCCATCATAACCGGCTTTCTCCAGCTGATCCTGAGCTGTCTCCCGGATCATTCCTGTCACTCCCAGGAAATAATCACTTTCCATTAACTGTCTCTGGATCGAATTGTTGTTATAAACACCAAAATACAATCCCAATGCCAGCATCAGCAGTAACGTCCATCCTCCGGCACAAATTCCCACTCCGATGGCAATCCCCCGGCGAAGTCCTCTTTTTTTATGATGATGCTGCTTGATACGGATAACATAACAGATTACTGCAATAATTGCAACCACGGTAAGTCCGGAAATAACCCAGAACAAGATCTTCCACAACTCGATATGAACAAGTCTGTTTAAAAAATTGTCCTTTTTTTCTGCCGTTTTCTGCTCTCCGGACTGCTTCCCGCTGCCATCTTTTTTGTCAATCGTAATCTGGCTTCCATTTCCTGAAATTGTCAGTTTTCCATCTTTTGCCTGTTCACGGTCCACATCCTCAAAGGAAACAGAACTTCCAAGATCCTCTTCCTTATCCCATGTGTTTTGTACCTGCGGAACCGGCGTAGCCACAGCAGTGTCAGAAGAATCTGTTCCGGAGATCTTCTGTTCCTTATTATCAGACTTTACCGAACCCGGCTTTCCTAATATCGTCTTTAAAAGCAGCTTGTTGGATTCAGCCTCTTTCTTGGAATGCTCCGGCTCTGGAGTTATGTCTCCATCACTGGTATTTGGCGTGCCAGAGACCAGATCGCAATATCCCTCTTCAACTAATTCCTGATAGCTGCCATGAAACTGTGCGATATAACTGTCTGCCTGAGAAGCGGACAGATCCACATCATCCTTTGCCAGCTTTGCCTGTCCCTGTGCAATGTAAGAGCTTTTCACTACATAGGTGGCACCGTTATACGAAAACGATTGTGATGCAGAAGAAATGATTCTCTGCTCATTGGCATTTATTTCTCCCGCCTGTACATTTACTGCACCGAGAGCAAATGCCGCCAGTCCAATGATCAATCCCGTAATCTTTCGTCTCATATCTTCCCTTTCCTATTGTTTATTTGTGTATATTTCTACTTCCGAACGTACATCACCCTGTACGTATACGACTCCGCAATCCGCTTTCGACGGATCCAGTGTATTCTTCGTTTCTGCTTTCAGAAAATACGTTTTAGAAAGTTCCAGATCATCCACAGTCCAATACTCGTCTTCCAGACTTTTTCTGCTGACGCGTATGGTGCCACTGCTATTCATCTGTGGCGTATCCCCTGTAGCACTTGTTGCAAGAAGCATCAATAGATTTCTTCCGCTTGTTTTATCTGTATAATTTTTCCCATTCAGACTAATCGTAATATCTCCGTAGAAAAGCTTGTTGATCAGGTATGCCGTCATAGTGACACCATTTTTTTCTATAACATTTGAAGATACCACCAATACAGATGAATCAACCGGCACTGCACTAACCGTTGGTTGTGGTGATTCGACCGGCTGCGGTATACCGGTAGAACCCGGGGTTGGAAGCGCTGTTCCCGAAGGCTGCGGTGCTGCTGTTTGTGAAGGAATTGTCGTTGTCCCCTCCGGAAAAGCTGTATTGGTAACTGTTGCATCCGTATGATCTGCAGGTTTACCGGAGGATTTCTTTTTTTTCACTGTCACAATGCAGACCGCTTTTTTTCGGTTTCCTTTATATTGTGCAGTGATTTTTGTCTTACCACTTTTTTTGCCTTTAACCCATCCTTTGCCTGAGACAGATGCTACCTTTTTACGACTGCTTTTCCATACGATTTTCTTTTTGGAGGAAGCCGCTGCTTTCGGTTTTAATTGAAATTTGTCTCCAATCGTAATTGTTTTCCTTGTGTAATTCAATCTCATCGTTCTCTGTTTGGCAGATCCATTTACCGGAACTGCAAAACTTTGACACAACAGACAAAAAAACAAAGCAAAACAACAAGTACGTTTTCCCACTCGTATCATAATATTTATCTCCATTTCGAAGTACAAACAATCTTTCGTTTCAAGAAAACAGGATCGTTACAAACGTAACGACCCTGTCTGTTTAATTACGTATTACGCCTGGATATTACTTTGCGATCTTAAAATCATACTTTGTCATAACTGCTTCTGGAATATCCAATGTAGCTGAACCATCAGCCTTAACTACGATCTTGCAAGAACCGATTGTAGCTGTAACGGTTCCATCCTCAGCAACTCCTGTAGTAGCTGTCTTTGTACCTTCTACCTTTACATTACCATAAGTAAGGTTAGATACTGTATACGCATTGTTGCTTCCTGCGATATCTGCTGTCATCTTAGTATTGCCATTTTCAACAACAACCTTAGCAGCCTCACCGTCAGCCTTTACATCCAGACTGTATGTCTGTCCGTCAAGCTCTACTGTAGCTTTCTCTGCATTGGCATCCTTAGTGATCTTAGCTCCGGCAACAGTCACACCTGCGTATGCTTTTGCCTTGAAAGAAGCTGCTGCTTTTGCAGCATCCTTAGAACTGCTTGTAAATCTCTTAACTGTCTCGTTGAATACAGCAACAGTCTTATCTGTTACAGCAACTGTCTCACCACCAAAGCTTACCTTGTAAGACTCATTCTCACCAAGAGCAGGGATTACATATTTTGCTACGCCACCCTCTGTGGTTGGAACAACTACTGCAGGAGTGGTTGCTGTCTGTGCTGGCTCTGTTGTAGCAGGTGCATCTGTTGCAGGTGCCTTAGTCGGCTCTGTTGTAGCAGGTACATCTGTTGCAGGTGCCTTAGTTGGCTCTGTTGTAGCAGGTGCCTTTGTAGGAGCAGTTGTAGTTGTAGCAGGTTTCTTAGAAACTGCTGGAGTAGTTGCTGCTACTGCTGGGCTTGAAGTAACTGCTGCGCCTGTAACTACTACAGATACTGTAGCTTTCTTCTTGCTTCCGTCAACAGCCTTAACTGTGATCTTAGCCTTACCAGCCTTAACACCTGTGATAACACCCTTAGCGTTTACCTTTGCAATCTTCTTAGCGCTTGACTTAAATGTAAGCTTCTTAAGAGTTGCCTTCTTAGGCTTTACAGATGTCTTGATCTTCTGCTTAGCACCAACCTTAACTGTTACGTTCTTTGGTGCAGTAACCTTTGTTACTTTCTTCTTGATCTTCTTAACTACTACCTTAACAACAACTTTCTTGCTGCCGGACTTAACAGTGATCTTAGCCTTGCCTGGCTTCTTAGCCTTTACGACACCCTTCTTAGATACAGTAGCGATCTTCTTCTTGTTGATCTTGTATGTAACCTTTGCCTTTTTAGGCTTAACAGTTACTTTCAGCTTCATTGAGCCATATCCTGCTGCTGCACCCTTGTAAAGAGTGATCTTCTTTGTCTTTACAGTGAGCTTCTTAGCCTTTACTGCTGCCTGCGCCGGAGCTGCAGGAACGATTGATGTGATTGCCATTGCAGCAACAACTGCTGATGCGATGACTTTTTTGATTGTCTTACTTCTCATCTTTTTGCCTCCTAACATTTCGATGCCCCTCACCCTTCGTATACCAGTCTGAGACCGGATAGTACATCATATCTCTTCTCCGTGTGGTATTTAAATGATAGGCATTTTGTTTTGATATAACAAATTTCGAGATTTATTTTATTAAAAAAAAATTTAAATGTCAAGGTTGATTCTCTATATATAGTTAGTTTTGTGAAATTCTTCTATATTTACACAAAATAACTCAAAAAAAGCAACAATCTGCACATCGTTTTCAAAAGCAATGACACTTCTATGACACATTTTATCCTGCTTCCCGCAGAAAAGAGAAAAATTGCACAATTATTTTAACTTTTCCAATGACATCAATATAAAACTTACCAATAAAAGAATACACGATATCCATATAACATGGATTCCATACAGATGGGATGTAATCCCTCCTATCCCGGCCCCCACCGCAAATGTACCGATTACGCCAAAATAATATCCCATCTGCCGCAGCTGTTCCCTGTGATGCTCCCTTACAAAAAGAGAAAATGCTGCCATTCCGCTGCGGAGATTGCCGATACACATCGTGCTGGCATACGAGTAACCACCCACCTTCCGGAATGTCTGTACCTGCATGGCACAGGCAAAAGATACAAGGATCGTAGCGGCCATATTATAGCTCTGGGGAATCAATCCCACGAAAGCCAGAATTATGATCTCTGCCAGCAAAATCCCCTGCCGCCAATGAATCCTCTTCGCATTGCGAAAACGGTACTGTACGTTTTCCGCCAGAAAAACACCCAGAGCAAAGGACACAAGTGGCAGCAGATAACGAATTCCTTCCTGCCACCTTCCTTCCATAAAATGCTGGCTCATCAGCACCACATTTCCGGTCTGTGCATTGGAGAAAACCTCATCCCTGCAGTTATAAGTATAGGCATCCTGAAATCCTCCGGATAATGCCAGAAAAAAGGAATTAATAAAAGCCTCCGACATCTGGTGATCCGGTAAAATTTTTGCAAGCCGCGATTTCTTTTGATCCAATGATAACAACCTCTTTTCTTCTTTTTACTATATATACTTGCATGACGATATTGGACGCAAGATGTATTTTGCCCCAAAAAGCCCTTTGAAGTATATCACGTACATCATCCCTGTCAACACCTTCTTTCATATATATCATGTATCGCCGGATATGTAAAACATATTTGTATCTCATCCGATTTTATGGTACACTTTATGTAATTATGCAGATAATACTTTCATATGAGGAGGCACTTTATGAATGACTATATTTTGAGTTGCTGTTCTACTGCCGATCTGTCAAAAGAGCAGTTTGAGACCCGCAGGATTTCTTACATCTGTTTTCACTACGAACTGGACGGAGTGAATTATTCTGACGATCTGGGACAATCCATGGATTTCAAGGATTTTTACCACCATATGGCAACGGGATCCGACACCAAGACATCTCAGGTGAATGCCGAGGAATACGAATCCTATTTCCGTAAGTTTCTGGAGCAGGGACACGATATCCTTCACCTGACATTGTCCTCCGGCATTTCCGGGACGATCAACTCCGCTAATATTGCGGCAGATACTCTCCGGGAAGAATTTCCGGACCGCAGGATCTATATTGTAGATTCTCTGGCCGCTTCCTCCGGTTATGGTCTGCTGATGGATAAGCTTGCAGATCTGCGGGACGAAGGAAAGGATATCGAAGAGGTTCGCCAATATGCTCTGGATCACCGTTTAAATGCACAACACTGGTTCTTTTCCACAGATCTTTCCTTCTATGTAAAGGGTGGCCGCATTTCCAAAACATCCGGAGCCGTAGGCACGATGCTTGGAATCTGTCCTCTTTTAAATGTAAACAATACCGGTCATCTGATCCCGCGTTACAAGATCCGCAGCAAAAAGAAAGTCATTGCTGCCATTGTAGAGCGCATGAAAGAAAATGCCGAAAACGGTCCGGATTATGCAGATAAATGCTTTATTTCCCATTCTGACTGCTACGACGATGCAAAGGCTGTCGCTGACAAGGTAGAAGCAGCATTTCCTCATTTGAAGGGTCATGTGGAAATCAATTATATCGGTACTACCATCGGAAGCCACACCGGTCCGGGAACCGTAGCTCTGTTCTTCTGGGGTAAGGAACGAACTGAGTGATAAATATCAGAAACACGAAAATATGAAAGGGACTGAATAAAAGCCATTCGGTCCCTTGTTAATTTCTCTCCGTAACAAAAAAGTTCCATAAGCACTCTGCTGCAAGTGCCCATGGAACTTTATAATTTTTATGATATTGTAATATGGATTACTGCATCTGAGCTGCAACTTCTGCTGCGAAATCCTCTTCCTTCTTCTCGATTCCCTCACCGGTCTCGAAACGGATGAACTTCGTTACAACAAGCTTGCATCCCTCTGCCTTAGCAACAGACTCTACATACTTGCCAACAGACTCTTTGTTCTCGCCCTTGAAGTACTCCTGCTCCAGAAGACAAACTTCCTTGAGCTCCTTATTCAGACGGCCTGTGATCATCTTCTCAATGATCTCATCCGGCTTATTGGCATTCTTAGGATCGTTCTTTGCCTGAGCAAGAAGGATTGACTTCTCATGCTCCTTGTAGTCAGAATCTACATCATCTGTAGATACATACTGCGGACGAAGAGCTGCAACCTGCATTGCTACGTTCTTCAGGCACTCCTTCACTGCATCGCTGTCAGAATCAGTATCCGCAACGACAAGTACGCCAATCTTTCCACCACCGTGGATATAAGGAACAACAAGACCGTCTGTTGTCACCTTCTCGAAACGACGGATATTCATATTCTCACCGATCACGGCGATCATAGCCTTGAGTTTCTCCTCAACTGTACCGGCATCCTCTGCTGCCCACTTCTCAGCCATAAAGTCTTCCAGACTTGCAGCACTGGAATTCTTTGCCTGAGCAGCTACCTGAGCAACATATGCCTGGAACTTCTCGTTCTTTGCTACGAAATCAGTCTCACTGTTTACCTCTACGATAGAAGCAACCTTGCCATCCTCTGCAACGTCAACAGCAACGATACCCTCTGCTGCAATACGTCCGGACTTCTTAGCAGCCTTTGCAAGACCATTCTCTCTTAACCACTCTACTGCCTGATCCATATCTCCCTCTGTTGCAGTTAATGCCTTTTTACAGTCCATCATACCTGCACCAGTCATCTCTCTAAGCTCTTTTACCTGTGAAGCTGTAATTGCCATTGTGATTTCCTCCATTTATGATTTTTGATTATTCTGCGTCCTCTGCCGGAGCATCCTCGCTCATTGACTCACCCTGATTTGCCTCGATAACAGCGTCAGCCATTGTAGAAACAATAAGCTTAACGGCTCTGATCGCATCATCATTACCTGGGATTACATAATCTAACTCTTCCGGATCACAGTTTGTATCAGCGATACCAATAAGTGGAATACCTAATGTATGTGCTTCCTGGATACAGATTCTCTCCTTCTTAGGATCTACTACGAAGATAGCGTCAGGGATCTTCTTCATCTCCTTGATACCGCCAAGGTTCTTCTCAAGCTTCTCCCACTCTTTCTTCAGACCGATCACTTCCTTCTTAGGAAGTACATCAAATGTACCATCCTCAGACATAGCCTCGATCTCTTTGAGTCTCTTAATACGGGTCTGGATTGTCTTGAAGTTTGTCAGCATACCACCGAGCCATCTCTCGTTTACATAGTACATACCGCAACGCTCTGCCTCAGTCTTGATAGAGTCCTGAGCCTGCTTCTTTGTACCTACGAAAAGGATGTTGCCACCGTTTGCAACAATATCCTTAACTGCGTTGTAAGCTGTGTCTACCATACCTACAGACTTCTGCAGATCGATAATGTAGATACCATTACGCTCTGTGTAAATGTACTCAGCCATTTTCGGGTTCCATCTTCTTGTCTGATGTCCGAAGTGTACACCTGCTTCCAGTAACTGTTTCATTGAAATTACGCTCATTTTGTTTACCTCCAATTGGTTAATGTCTTCCATATGCTTCCCGGAACCATTCCGGCACATGACCGCGAGCACGGCACCAATGCGTGATCCGCATATGTGTTTACTTGTTTTTATGCGTTACGGACAAACCAGCCGCAAACACACTAGAGTAGATTATCATAAAAAATGCCCGTTGACAAGGGGGCAACGGGCATTTTTTTGATTTTGTCTCATCTTTCCGGAAATTACAGATAAATTATATACTCTGATCCGGTTTTATCCCTTTTACAGACCTAGAATTTCCTCTACGGTCTTCTGCATATCTTCTGTCTCACAGACAGTATCGTGAAGAACCGGGGCACTCCTGATCTCCTCAACTGCCTTTGGAACCTTGGTACCGGATACCTTTTCCAGCTCATCGATCAGCGCAAAATCATCCATTCCTTTGTACTTCTCATCAATGGCACCCATAACGCTTGTTCCAAATTTATAAGGGCTTGCCGTCGATGCAATAATTGTTTTGGCCGTATCACCTGTCTTTTCCTTATATGCATGATATACAGCAGATGCAACAGCAGTATGGGTATCCATGACATAACCTGTCTTGTCATAAACACGCTTGATCTCTGCGGCACATTCCTCTTCGCTTGCCCATCCACCGACAAAGTCCTTTAACTGCGCCTTCATCTCATCTGTCACCTCATATTTACCATCAGCAGCAAGAGAGTTCATCATATCTGCCGTTGCCTTTGCATCCTCTCCGGCGATCTTAAAGATCAGTCTCTCCAGATTGCTGGAGATCAGAATATCCATAGATGGGGAGGTTGTGAGGATAAAGTCACGGTTCTTGTCGTAAACACCTGTCTCAAAGAAATCAAACAGGACTTTATTTTCATTGGAAGCACAGATCAGCTTACCAACAGGCACTCCCATATTTTTGGCATAATATGCAGCAAGGATATTTCCGAAGTTGCCGGTAGGCACTACAAAGTTCACCGGCTCGCCTTCCTTAACCACACCCTGTCCCAGAAGACGTGTATAAGAATATACATAATAAACAACCTGCGGTACAAGACGTCCAATGTTGATGGAATTGGCAGAAGAGAACTGGTATCCCTTCTCTGCCATGGTCTTTGCAAGCTCCTTGTTATTGAACATAGCCTTTACGCCGCTCTGGGCATCATCAAAGTTACCGGTAATACCAACAACCTTTGTATTTTTCCCTTTCTGTGTCACCATCTGACGCTCCTGGATCCGGCTGACACCGTTCTTTGGATAAAATACGATAATGCTTGTACCCTCTACATCTGCAAAACCAGCCAGAGCTGCCTTTCCGGTATCTCCGGAAGTTGCTGTGAGGATCACGATCTCATTGGTGATGTGATTCTTTTTGGCAGATGTCGTTAAAAGATGCGGCAGGATGGATAATGCCATGTCCTTAAATGCGATGGTTGCACCATGGAACAACTCCAGATAATATGTACCATCCTTCTCTACTAAAGGTGCGATCTCCTTTGTATCAAACTTGTCATCATAAGCTTTTGTAATACAGTTTTTCAGCTCTTCCTCTGTAAAATCGGTAAAGAACTTTTTCATTACCTCATAAGCAGTCTCCTGATAATTCAGCTTTGCAATCTCTGCAAAGGACTTATCCAGTGACGGAATGCTTGTTGGCACAAAAAGTCCTCCATCCTCAGCCAGTCCCTTTAAAATGGCCTGGGATGCTGTAACTGTCTTTCCTTCGCTTCTGGTACTTCTATACATTGGTTCCATGTCTTTCCTCCATTCTGATCTGCGATCTGATGCAATAATGCCGGGGTCAAAAAATATCCCCACCGGTTGATGTCACAGATTGCTTCATCGCTATGCTTTTGGAAAAAATTTTACCATATCAATGACCTTATTTCAAGACACAACTCACAGCGTGGAACGAAATCCCACGCTGTTAAGCTGTCATCCGGTATCTTCGTTATTTAAAAAATTCATGTCCCTGATGCTGGAACAGTCTTGTCAGGCTCCTGTCAAACCAGCTTACGTTGCCGCCATCGGCATAGCGCCGGTCCATAAAATACAAGGCTCCCTGGGAGCCATCCACTCCATGCAGTGCCTCATCCACTGCTTTCCTGGTATCCCCAGAGGCTTCCGCTCTGGAATAACTTCCATCCGAAACCGGCGAAAACTGTCTTGGTGCAAAGACGACCTCCCGTATCGTAGATGGGAATTTTTCACTTCGCACCCGGTTCAAGATAACATTTGCCACCAGAAGCTTGCCCTGATGATCCTGATCCCCTGCTTCCGCCTGAACGATCTTTTCCAGAACCATCCGGTCACTTTCACTGATCCGGACACCACAGCATTTTTGTATTTCCAGCATTCTCTGCTTTCTTGCCCTCTCTTCTCTCATCCGTTTTACTTCTAACTGATGCTCCTTCACCCGTACCGCTCTTACCTGGTCGAGTTTTTTTATTTTGCATGCCACTACCACAGTGTCTGCCACCGGCAGACTTTCCTGCCACCGCTGCACCTGGGACGGCAGACCGCTCTGCTCACTGACCGGAGCCAGAGCAACAACTTCCTGCGACTGCATATTCCACAGTGAAAGACCTGCACTGATCGCAATCACCACTGCTCCCCGTACAACTTTTATTTTCCTCATGGTATTCTTCACCAAACCTTTCCCGGCTCATATCAATAATGATGTCTTTCTGAGACAATATTTTTTACTCTCTATTTTATGAACCATTTTGAATTTTGTTACAAAAACATTACAAATTATATTTTCACTTTTTATCTTTTATTCGTATTAGTTTATATTTTTGTAACATTTGATGAATTTTATACACTCATTTCCATATTTTTCTAAAAAAATTCGGGCATTGTTCGACAAAAAAACACAATGATACAATAAAAAATGCCTTCGGAAAATCCATAAATTCTCCGAAAGCATTTTATTCATATCGCCCGTAACTCCGATATATAATTGGCAAAACGAGGTTCAAAAGAGATTTCACGATATATCCTGTGATATTCCTCCGACGACAGCTCTGCAATGTAATTAGATGTATATTGAATCCCAATGCCTGCCGCCTGAAGCACGTCCGCTGCTTTATTATAAGCAACAGCCGCCTCTGTATCCGTAGGATATCTGCCGATAATATGATCTCCATTCACATGGATCTTTGCCACATATACCACCGGATAAGCATTCTGCTGACGTGTTACCCCATGATAGGCATTCAGAATCTCAATATTGGCATAACGGAAATCGTGATCATTGCCATTTACAAAACGGTAATCCCGATTCTCCACCGCAAAATTTTTAATTCCATAGCGTGACGCAATATTGACCTGCATGCCATAATCGGCCACAAAAAGATGACCTCCCCGCCGCATGATCGAATGATGGGAATAATAAAACAGATCATCCGCATCAAAAAGAAGCACATCCTCCTTCGACAGATAATATTCAAAATAACTGGTCTGCAGATAAATAGGCGTCTTAATATAGATTCCATTATTCTTGAAATTATTTAAAACCACCCACTTGGAAAAGGGAAGCTCACAGGAACGGTAATCGTCCGGCCGAAAATGAATTTCCGATTTCAGGAGATTCGCCGCAATTGTGTACGTCCAGTGTGCTTCCTCCTGCGTGGCAAAGCTGCCAAGACTGATATGCTTTCCCCGAAATGTCACAGAGGAACGAAAATAAATATCCCCATTCTTTTTTCTCGCCTGAAAAACCCCCGGAAGCAGCTTCATTTCCCTTTCCTCCTGGTTTCTTTAGTGTATATCCTCTTTATTGTTTCTGTTTGCGGTACCCGTGCAGCACGATCTTTTCCAGCTTTCGTTTTAATACGATCTGAATCTCCTCATGCTTTGCGATCTGTTTCACCAGAATGGAATAGATTCCGGCACGGTTTGCTCCCCACACATCGGTAAAGATCTGATCTCCTACAAACAGCGTTGTATCCGGTGTGGTCTGCATGCGTTTCATCCCCTCCTGATATCCCTTAGGAGACGGCTTTCCTGCCTTGTAAACATATGGCGTCTTCACCTGATCAGCAAACGGCTTCACACGGTAATCCTTATTGTTGGAGATCACACAGGTCTGAAACCCCAGCTCCCGCAGATGTTCAAACAATTCCACGGCACGGGCCGTTGCAGGCTGATCATGTTCTACTAATGTATTGTCCACATCAAACAAAACTCCCCGATATCCTTTTTGATAATACATTTCAAAGGGAATCTCATAAGTGGAATCATAATCTTCCCTGGGATAAAACTGCTGAAACATGGTTTCCTCCTTACATCTGCTTTGCCAGATTGATCATCTCGATGGCTCCGAGAGCACAGTCATAGCCCTTGTTGCCTGCCTTTGTGCCGGCACGTTCAATGGCCTGCTCAATATTGTCCGTTGTCACAACGCCAAACATTACCGGAATACCGGTCTCCAGAGAAACACTGGCAATGCCCTTGGATACCTCTGCACATACATAGTCGTAGTGGCTTGTGGCACCGCGGATCACAGCTCCGAGGCAGATTACAGCGTCGTATTTACCGGACTCAGCCATCTTCTTTGCCATCACCGGAATCTCAAATGCTCCCGGCACCCATGCCAGTGTGATATCATCGTCCTCCACATTGTGACGAACCAGACCATCCCTTGCTCCGGCGATCAGCTTAGATACAATAAATTCATTAAAACGTGCTGCAACAATACCAATTTTAGCGCCTTCTGATACTACTTTTCCCTCTAATACTTTCATGATTATTCTCCTTTTCTATGATATATATCGTTCACTCAAACTTCCCACATAAATAAAATATTGGAATCTCCCATAATATTTCTTATGTCAGTAAAATTTGATTATGATTTTTGGCTCTATAGGTAAATGAAACCGGGAGGCTGTGATCTGAAAATTGACGCAGATCGCTAGGTTTTCTGAAAAATCTTTGCTTTGCAATGTTTCGATGAATACGTGTCTGGACGACTGAACCTCAAGCGGGCTCAGATATTTTTGCAGGCACGCTCCCGCTACAGTGCCCCACGCAGTGGCACATAATCCCCCTCAGTACGGGGGATAAGTGCCAGCGGGGGCAAGTGCCTTACAAAATACCTGAATCCCGCTTTGAGGCGAGTACGGGAAGACACGTTCATCAAACATCGAAACAGCAAAGCAATTAGATTTTCCGAAAACCGTAAGCTGACAAGACAATTTTCAGACACAGCCCACGGAATTCAAGAAATCAAAAAGGCAAAAATCATATTCTAAGTAATTAGACATAAGAAATATTATGGGACACATCGTATTGGATGTGGGAAGTTTGAGTCATCTACAGTTTCAAAATGTGTCCCATTTTTTCTTTCTTCGTTTTCAGGTAGAAGCTGTCATATTTGCCCGGCTCCATCTCGATCGGCACACGCTCTACGATCTCCAGATCATATCCGGCCAGACCGTATACCTTCGCCGGATTATTTGTCATCAGACGAAGCTGATGAATGCCCAGATCAACTAAAATCTGCGTACCGATTGTATAATCTCTTGCATCCTCCGGGAAGCCCAGCTCCAGATTGGCTTCTACGGTATCCCGGCCGTGATCCTGCAGTTCATAAGCACGGATCTTATTGATCAGGCCAATGCCTCTGCCCTCCTGACGCATATAAAGCAGAACACCTCTGCCCTCCTTGGCGATCATCTTCATTGCCGCATCGTACTGCTGGCCACAGTCACAACGTGCCGAACCAAGGGCATCTCCTGTCAGACACTCGGAATGGACACGGCACAGAACCGGCTCGCCATCTGTAATATCTCCCATGACAAGTGCCACATGATGCTCGCCATTGAGTTTATTTACATAACCATAAATAGTAAACTGGCCATATCGTGTCGGCATCTTTGCCTTTGCCACACACTCTACCAGCACCTCATGCTCCTTGCGGTACTGGATCAGATCTGCGATCCTGCCGCATTTGAGCTGATGCTCCTTTGCAAACTCCAGAATATCCGGCGTTCTTGCCATTGTGCCATCCTCTTTCATGATCTCACAGCAAAGTCCCACCGGCTTTAAGCCTGCCAATCTGCAAAGATCCACAGTTGCCTCGGTATGTCCGTTACGCTCCAGTACACCGCCTTTCTTGGCCAGAAGCGGGAACATATGACCCGGACGACGGAAATCCGATGGCTTTGCATTATCATCTGCCACCATTCTTGCCGTGATCCCCCGCTCATAAGCGGAGATTCCTGTGGTAGTGTCCTTATAATCAATGGATACGGTGAATGCCGTACAATGATTGTCTGTATTTTCTGCACACATCTGCGGAAGATTCAGCTTATTGGTATACTCCTCCGACATTGGCATACAGATCAGCCCTTTGGCGCAGCTTGCCATAAAGTTCACATTTTCCAGTGTGGCAAACTCTGCCGCACAGATCACGTCACCTTCATTTTCCCGATCCTCGTCATCCATCATCACAACGATCTTCCCCTGACGGAGATCCTCCAACACTTCTTCAATGGTATTAAACTTTGTTTCCATAATTATCTTGCCTTTCTATTTGTCATTAAAACCCATATTTTGTAAGCATTTCCAGGGTAATTCCCCTTTCCTGTGGTGTATCTTTGGTTTCCTCCGCAGGAATCGTCAGAAAACGTTCGACATATTTGCCTACCGGGTCATTCTCCAGATTGACGATATCGCCCTTCTTTTTGTGTAACAGTGTGGTTTCCTCCCCTGTGTGAGGGATCACCGACACAGAAAAGCTTTTGTCTGTGAGGAGTGCCACCGTCAGGCTGATCCCGTCAATGGCAATGGAGCCCTTTTCAATGATATAACGCAGTATCCCTGCCGGAGCACCAATCTCCACCCACACGGCATTGCCTTCCTTCCTCGTCGAAAGGATCGTCCCGGTGCCATCAATATGCCCCGCCACGATATGACCGCCAAATCTGCCGTCTGCTGCCATGGCACGCTCCAGATTCACCTGGCTGCCTCTGTGAAGAGAGCCCAGTGAGCTTCTTCGCAGCGTTTCCGCCATCACATCCGCCTGAAATTTGTCCCCCTGCATGGAGGTCACTGTCAGACAAACACCGTTGACCGCAATACTGTCACCGATCTGCGTGCCCTGCAGCACCTTATGGGCTGCTACCGTAAGCACCGCTGATTCTCCGCCTGCGGCAATGGAATCAATGGTTCCCACTTCTTCAATAATACCTGTAAACATCTTTTCCTCCTTTCCTGATACCTTCGGGTATTCTATAAGAAAGAAAAAAGCCCCCGCCAAAAACGGGGACATCAAAAAATCATATATCAACACTTCTCTCATCCAGACTGTACTGTCGGCCTTGGAATCTCACCAAATCATGTCATAAAAATGACTCACGGGCTGATGTGTCACAACAGACAATGCCATCTGTGCACAAATACCGTCGGTCGCGAATTTCACGCTGCCCCGAAGTTTATTTACTTTCCGTTCCTTATCATAGCACAGCCGCTTACAGTTTGCAAGATAAAATATCTGTAACAGCCGCACCACACACCAGAATCATCAGGAATCACTGCGTCACTGACGGTGCGATCACAAAACATCTGTCTCTATCAGAATGTCCTCCCCGAAAGAAGTGATTTTACGGTTGGTTAAGATCCATGCCTGATCCGGCGTATCCACGCCAATGCCTCTCACCGGAGTGAACCCTTCATCCCCTCCAAACAGCTTTGATGCAATATAAGCCTGGACATGCTGCACGATTCCTGCCTGCAGGGCACTGTAATTTAATGTACCGCCCCCCTCCAGAAGGATACTGTCGATTTTTTGTTCTCCAAGCTGTTCCATCAGATCCGCAAGATCCACTCTGCCATTCTTCTGCCTTGTCACAAGCACCTGCACTCCCTTTTCCTCATAGGCAGCGATCCGCTCCGGATCATCCATCACCGTGGCAAGGATGGTTTCCACTTCTCCCGCCGTCCGGACGATCTGGCTGTCAAAAGGAGTCCGCAGACTGCTGTCACAAATGATCCGGATCGGATTTCTCCCTCCGGGAATGCGGCAGGTCAGCAGCGGATCATCTGCAAGCACCGTCTGCACTCCCACCATAATACCGGTGTATTTATTGCGCATACGCTGTACGTGGGTTCTTGCCTTTTCTCCGGTCACCCATTTGCTGGCACCCGTATGGCAGGCGATCTTGCCATCCATGGTCATGGCATATTTCATGACCACATATGGTGTCTTCGTCGTAATATAATGAAAAAATACATCATTTAGCGCGTCGCACTCCTCTTTCAGCACATGGGTTTCCACGGAAATCCCTGCATCCTGAAGCTGGCGGATTCCTTTTCCCGCCACCAGTGCATTAGGATCATCGGAACCCACATAAACCTTGCGTATGCCATGCTCTATGATTGCCTGGGTACACGGCGGCTGCTTGCCATAATGACAGCATGGCTCCAGAGTCACATACATCTCCGCTCCTGTGGCATCTGTCTTCAGATTGGCAAAGGCACTCCGCTCGGCATGCAGATCACCGTAGCGGGCATGATACCCTTCTGCCAGGATTTCTCCGTCTCTGACGATCACGGCTCCTACCAGAGGATTTGGATTGACATGTCCCTCTCCCTTACGAGCCAGTTCAATGGCTCTTCTCATATATTTTTCATCCATATTTCAAACCTCCATGGCTCTTCTGATATATTTGTTACTCAAACTTCGCACAACAAGAACTATGATATACCCAGACTGTTTCTGATGTT
>OLWA01000484.1_pt1 | contig 49627 bp, 51 predicted proteins | sample 1673251 | NCBI WGS metagenome assembly OLWA01 (sample SAMEA3178937, study PRJEB25190) | human gut metagenome | biome: human gut; feature: human-associated habitat; material: faeces | place: Austria | collected 2013 | reverse complement strand
AAAGTGCCCGCCAGCTGGACAGGCTCGGTCTGCTCAGCGGGTGGGCATAATTATTGTTTAGCGACGAGTCGAGAGAAACGACCACAACGCCAAAAAGTTACACACGTAGAGTACCATATTCCTCGGATAAAGTCAAGCAAACACAACTATTTCACGCGACAACATAGAGCCGATTCGTCGTTTTCCGAACCGGCTCTTCCAGTCGTTTCCGTTTTCAGCCCCGCGGTCAAGACCGCGGGGCTTTGCTGTTCCATAGCCTCCGACTATTAGAAACAAAACAATAATTATGTCACGAACGGAGCGACCATGGGACGGAGAGGAACTGACAGAACGAAAATCGACCCGGCACTCCTCTGGCGTGACGGCGCGTCTGTGACGCTGACCGAGGATGTGCTGGCGGCGTATCTGTCGCTCCTGCGAGCGCAAGGACGCAAGGACGAAAGCCTGCGGAGCTGTGAAAACGTCCTGCGCCAGTTTTTGGCGTTTCTGCCGGAGGGCAGACTCACGCGGGAATCGCTGCCCGCGTGGCGTGAATATCTGCTGTCTGAGGGATACGCCGTCCGGACGGTGAACAGCAGGGTCTCCACGGTAAATGCGTTGCTGGAGGCTATGGAGTGCCGCGACTTTCAGGTGGGCAAGCAGCTGCCGGCGCAGGAATTTAACGCCCCGGAGCTGACGCGGCAGGAGTACCTGCGGATGCTGCAAACCGCCAAACTCTTGGAGGATCGGCGGGGCTACGTGCTGGCGAAGCTGTTTGCCACCACGGGCTTGTCCGTGTCTGACCTGCCGCTGGTGACGGTGGAGGCCGCAGAGGCCGGACGGCTGGTGAAGGGACGGGAGATCGTCCGGTTTTCGGAGGGTCTGCAAACCGATCTGTTGGAGTACGCCAAGCAAAACGAGCGTCTGACCGGCACGATCTTCACGCAGAAGAACGGCTCGCCGCTGATGCGTACACAGGTGAGCGTGTATATCCAAAAGCTGGGGCAGGATGCGCGGATACCCGTCGAGAAAGCCAATGTCCGCGCGCTACGCCAGCTGCACAAAGCCGCCGTGGCGGCCATAGAAGCCAACTTCGATCTCCTCGTTCAGCAGGCCTACGAACGCCAGCTGGAGGTGGAGGAGGTCAGCGCGGGGTGGTAACAATTTGCTTTTCAGGGGGAGGAACAGACATGAAAGGTATCGTATTAGCAGGCGGAAGCGGGACACGGCTGTATCCGCTGACCATGGTCACATCCAAGCAGCTGCTGCCCATCTATGACAAACCCATGGTGTATTATCCCATCTCCACGCTGATGCTGGCGGGGATACGGGATATTCTCATTATTTCGACGCCGACCGATCTGCCGAACTTCCAGCGTCTGCTGGGAGACGGCAGTCAATTCGGCGTTCATTTTTCGTATAAGGTACAGCCCTCGCCGGACGGTTTGGCCCAGGCGTTCATCCTGGGTGAGGAGTTCATCGGGGACGACAGGGCGGCCATGATCCTGGGCGACAACATTTTCTACGGCGCGGGACTCACTACACAGCTCCGCAAGGCGGTGGAGCAGGAGGACGGTGCGACCGTGTTCGGCTACTACGTCAACGACCCGGAGCGGTTCGGCGTGGTGGAGCTGGACGACACCGGCAAGGCTATCTCCATTGAGGAAAAGCCCAAAGAGCCCAAGAGCAATTATGCAGTCACTGGCCTGTACTTCTACGACAAAAAGGTGGTGGAGCGAGCCAAGGCACTGAAGCCCTCCGCTCGCGGCGAGTTGGAGATCACCGATTTGAACCGGGTATATCTGGACGAGGGCACGCTGCACGTGGTCACGCTGGGCCGCGGTTACGCCTGGCTGGATACTGGAACGATGGATTCTTTGGCGGAGGCCACGGAGTTCGTCCGCGTGGTAGAGTCCCGAGAGGGTATTCAAATCTCTGCCTTGGAGGAGATCGCCTACCGCAACGGCTGGATCAATAAAGCGCAGCTGCTGCTGGCGGCCAATATCTACGGCAAATCCCCCTATGGCCAGCATTTGAAGAACGTGGCTGAGGGCAAGTACATCTATTGAGGACAGAAAAATGGAATTTATCAAGACTGCTATTGACGGCGTATATATCGTAGAGCCGAAGGTATTCGGCGACCATCGTGGTTTTTTTATGGAGAGCTATTCCAGGCGCGTGTTTGAGGAGGCAGGGCTGCACTATGACTTCGTGCAGGACAATCATTCCTCCTCCACGGTGAAGGGCACCCTGCGCGGTATCCACTTCCAGCGTGGCGATAAGGCGCAGGCCAAGCTGGTGCGTTGCGTCCGCGGCGCGGTGCTGGATGTGGCGGTGGACCTGCGGCCCAACAGCCCTACCTACAAAAAGTGGGTGGCGGTGGAGCTGAGCGAGGAGAACAAGCGGCAGCTGATGATCCCCCGCGGCTTCGGACACGGCTTCGTGACGCTGACCGATGAGGTGGAGTTTCTCTATAAAGCGGATAACTACTACGCGCCCGAGGCAGACGGTGGCATCCGCTGGAACGATCCGGAGTTAAATATAGACTGGGGCGTGGACGAACCTATCCTGTCCCAGAAGGATCAGACTTCCCCGTGGCTGAAGGATGCCATCACCGATTTTTGAGGAGGAACAGCTATGACCATCATCGTTACCGGCGGCGCCGGTTTTATCGGCAGCAACTTCATTTTCTATATGCTGGACAAGCACCCGGAGGATCGGATTATCTGCGTGGACAAGCTGACCTATGCCGGCAACCTGTCCACGCTGAAAAGCGTTATGGACAAGCCCAACTTCCGCTTTGTGAAGGCGGACATCTGTGACCGCAAGGCCATCTACGACTTGTTTGAGGAGGAGCACCCCGACATGGTGGTGAACTTCGCTGCCGAGAGTCATGTGGATCGCTCCATCGAGAACCCGGAAGTCTTTCTCCAGACCAACATTTTGGGCACACAGGTCATGCTGGACGCCTGCCGGAAATACGGCATTCAGCGTTACCATCAGGTGTCCACCGATGAGGTGTACGGCGACCTGCCGCTGGATCGTCCCGACCTGTTCTTTACCGAGGAGACGCCCATCCACACCTCCAGCCCGTACAGCTCTTCCAAGGCGGGCGCGGATCTGCTGGTGCTGGCGTATCACCGCACCTACGGTCTGCCCGTCACGGTGAGCCGCTGCTCCAACAACTACGGTCCGTATCACTTCCCGGAGAAGCTGATCCCGCTGATGATCGCCAACGCGCTGAACGATAAGCCACTGCCGGTGTACGGCGAGGGGCTGAACGTCCGGGACTGGCTGTATGTGGAGGATCACTGCAAGGCCATCGACCTCATCATTCGCAGCGGACGAGTGGGCGAGGTCTACAACATCGGCGGTCACAATGAGATGCGGAACATTGACATCGTCCGGCTTATCTGCCAGAAGCTGGGCAAGCCGGAGAGCCTCATCACCTACGTCACCGACCGCAAGGGACATGATATGCGCTACGCCATCGACCCCACCAAGATCCACAGCGAGCTGGGCTGGCTGCCGGAGACGAAGTTTGCCGATGGCATCGACAAGACTATCGATTGGTATCTGACCCACCGCGACTGGTGGGAGAACATCATCAACGGGGAGTACCAGCATTACTATGAGCGGATGTATGGGAACAGATAAACCGCTGATTTCCATTTTGATGGCGGTGTATGAGCCGCGGATGGACTGGCTGCGAGAGCAGCTGGTGAGTCTGAACGAACAGACGTATCCCAACCTGCGGCTTTATATCCGGGATGATTGTTCGCCTACCGTGCCCCGTGAGCAGATACAGTCCTGCGTGCAGGACTGTATCACGCACTTTCCCTACACCATTACGCGCAACGAGAAAAATCTGGGCTCTAATGGGACATTTGAGCTGCTGACCAAAGAAGCCGAGGGCGACCTGTTCGCCTACTGCGATCAGGACGACGTGTGGCTGCCAGAGAAGCTGACCGTATTGCAAGAAGCTATGGAACGGGAACAGGCAAGGCTGGTTTGCTCAGATATGTACATCATTGACGGCAATGGAAAACAGGTGGCGGACAGCATCACCAAAGTGCGGCGTCATCATGTATTCCGCAGCGGCAGAGATCTTGCAGAGGGTTTGCTGACACACAACTTTGTCACTGGCTGCACGATGCTGGTCCAATCAGATGCGGCAAAGCGTGCCATCCCGTTCTGCCCATACATGGTACATGATCATTATATTGCCTTGCGCTGTGCAGCGGAAGGCATGGTGTACTCATCTCCCGAAAGGACGATCTGTTATCGCATCCATGGCGGCAATCAGACCGGTATCATGAGCGGTGTGCGGGACAAAGAGAGCTATCTGAACGTGCGGATCGGTGCAGTAGAAGAAAAGCTCCGCTGGTTGGAGAAGTATTTTCCATACCATGATGACTTGAACAAAAGTATCCACAGGCGATTGCGCTGGGTGCACGCACGCAAGGAGAACTGGCAGAAAAAAGGCCATGCGAGTGAGCTTTGGCAGCTCCGGGACTGCGGCAGGCAGGTTACACTGTATGAGATATTGGCAGCTCGTCTGCCGGAAAAGCTGTTTATGAGAACGATCAACCTGGCACGGAAAAATGTAATTTAACGACATGAAAGTATTTGTAACAGGCGGAAGCGGGCAGCTTGGGAAAAGCCTGAAAGCCATTTTACCTGCTATGGGGCATGAGGTGATCGCGCCATCGCGGGCAGAAATGGATGTAACGCACCAAGATGTTGTCTGCGCCCGTATAGCAGAGGCTGCGGCACAAATTGTGTTCCACTGCGCTGCCTACAACCAAGTGGACTTGGCAGAAACGGAACAGACGCAATGCTTTGCTGTGAATGCACAAGGTACGGAGAATGTGGCGCGAGCTTGTGCATCAGTCGGCATCAGAATGATTTTTATCAGTACGGATTATGTATTTGACGGCAAGAAGACTGCGGCATATCTGCCGGACGATAAACGTGCCCCCTTGTCAGTGTATGGCTGCTCCAAAATGAGGGGGGAGGATGCTGTGTTGGGGGCAAGCCCGCAAAATGCGGTGATACGCACCTCTTGGTTATTTGGCCCGTCACAGGATAACTTCGTGCAGGCGATCCTGCGCGCTTCCGCAACGCGGACAAAACTGGATGTAGTCTGTGATCAAATTGGCAGCCCCACCTACTCGAAAGACTTGGCATTGCTGTTGAGCGAGTTTATTAAGACGGATGCTGCGGGAATTTTTCATGCTGTCAATACAGGCGTATGCAGTCGTGCCGATTACGCAAGAGAGATCCTACGTTTAGCCGGAAGAAATTGTGTGGTACATGACGTGTCTACGACAGCTTATCCATCGGCGGCATCCAGACCTCTTAATTCGGAACTAAGTACTGCTTGTTTGGCGGAAAAAGGTTTGGCACAGCTGCCGACATGGCAGGATGCGCTTTGCCGCTATATGAAAACTTTAGAGCAAAATATAAAGGGGATATAAGCAATGGGAAAGAAAATAGTTGTAACTGGTGCAGGCGGGTATATTGGCCGACATGTGGTCAAGGCATTGTGCGACCAAGGCGCAGATGTGCTTGCGGTTGATTTTCGTACGGATGGCATCGATCCTCGTGCGGATACCTTAGTTTATGATATTTTCAATGGCTCTAAAACAATTTATCAGGATCTGGGCTGCCCTGACGCTTGTCTGCACATGGCGTGGAAGGATGGCTTTGTGCACAACTCCGATGCACATATGGAATTTCTCTCTCGTCACTATACTTTTGTGCGGGACATGGTTGCTGGCGGCTTGAAGCAGATTGCTGTCATGGGTACTATGCACGAGGTTGGCTATTGGGAGGGCGCGATTGATGAGAACACGCCCTGCAATCCTATCAGCCTCTACGGCGTGGCGAAAGACGCGCTGCGCCGCAGTCTGTTTTTACTGCTGAAGGATAAAGATGTTTGCCTGCAATGGCTGCGGGCCTACTATATCTGCGGCGATGACAAGCGCGCGGTGTCTATCTTTGGCAAGATCGTACAGGCAGCTGAGGAGGGGAAAACACATTTTCCTTTTACCAGCGGCAAAAATCTTTATGATTTCATCGATGTGGACGAGTTGTCGTGCCAAATTGCAGCTTCCGTGATGCAGACGGAGGTGGACGGAATCATTAACTGCTGTACCGGTGAGCCTATGAGTCTGGCGGATAAGGTGGAGAGCTTTATCAAGGAGCACGGCTTCCACATTCAGTTGGATTACGGTGCATTCCCTGATCGACCCTACGATTCTCCGGGGGTATGGGGCAACGCAGACGCTATTCGAAGAATTATGCGCAAAGCACAGCGGTAACACCAGCTTGTTTTTTCAAAACTGATTGAGGGAGAGGGGACATGGTGTTTTTTGAGAAAACTGCAACGTACTTTAAACGCTGGAAAAATGAACTCTCATTATTCTGGATGTACGTTCCAGGGGCTAAGATTCACGTAAAATATAAAAGCAAAAAGGTCATCATACTACGGTTGGATATGATTGGAGACTGCACAATGTTTACCAGCACCGCTAAGGCACTGCGGGAGCATTACGCTGATTCTGAAATGACAATGGTCTGCATGGAAGCCTGTCGTGCGGTATATGAGCGGTTGGGCGTTTTCGATCGAATCATCACGTTTGACTTTAAACCACATGAAATAGATTATAAAAAGCTAAAAAATCTCATCAGAGAATTGAGAGTAGAGCGTTATGATATTCTGCTGCAGCCCCAGGCATCTAAAATGCCGTTTGCTGACATTTTGGCGGCTGCCATCAAATGCAACCGGCGCATTGCGATCGAAACAAAGCTGGGAAATTCTCCGGGAAAATGGGTCAATATGGTCAATTTCTTATATGACGAGTTTATTCCATACCCCCGTGGAAACGTTAGTGAATTTGACTACTACGGCGCCTTTGCCCGGGGTATTTGTGGTCCGGATTTTCGGACAACTAAACCTCATTTGGATTATGAGAAGCAGCATTTCTTGGAGGGCAGGTATGCCGTCCTCTTTCCCGGGGGGACACATCGGCAGAAATTTTGGTCTGCGGCGCACTATGCCAAAATTGCGGACCACATTTACGAGCAAACTGGCTTTCTAATCGTGCTTTTGGGCGTCCCCAGCGAAAGCTGGGTGATGGAATCCATCCGCAAAAATGTAAAGTCCCAAACAGCTATGTCTGTCATTGATCTCCTTGGCCGTACTTCCGTTGCGGATATGATTGACATTATCGGTAACGCAGAATTAGTTGTATCTAATGACACCAGCGGTGTACATATTGCCTGCGCTACGAATACTCCTTCGGTCGCCATTGCCGGTGGCTGGCACTACAAGCGGTTTTTGCCGTATCACATCGAAAATGTTATGCCGGGAGACCATTTGCCGTTGGTTGCTTATACAGAAATGCCCTGCTACTACTGCGACTGGAACTGGGACAACATCGAAAAGGTAAATGCAAAATGTCTTGAACGTATGAAGATCGGTGAAACCAGCGAGTGTATCGACAGAGTAACCTATGAGCAGGTGGAGAAGCTAGTGGATCAGGTACTTCAGGATTGTGTATATGAAAGCTAAAGGCAATACGCTCCATTTTATTAACAGACTGGATGAGACAAACTGCGGCGATATGCTTTGCTCTCCGTTCTTGTATTACTACGACTTTTTTAAGCAGTATCGCATTCGCCGTCATGACATTCGCTATATTGATTACGCGGCGATTGCACCGGAGGATGTCGTCATTTTAGGCGGCGGGGGGCTTCTAAACTACAGCGAGGCTCTGAATCGGAATATCAATCGTCTACTAGACACCGGGGCCTGCGTGATTGCATGGGCTCCAGGCTTCAACGCGCATACGGGGTATTCCGACCAGCCTCACACGAAGATCGACTTTTCACGTTTTACGTTGTCCAATACCCGAGATTATGAAAACAGTGCCGGGCTGCCATATTTGCCGGATGTGACCTGTAAAATGGAAGCCCTCCGCAGAGAGTATACCATCAAAAGAGAGATCGGTATTGCCCGCCATAAAGATCACCCCATTTTACAATTTGCCTACGAGGAAATCACCAACAGTGAGTCGGTGGACAAGATCCTGCAATTTATCGGGGAATCTCGGGTGATCCTATCCAACAGCTATCACATGATTTATTGGGCTCTGTTGATGGGGAAGAAGGTCGTCTGTGTAGATCCTTTCAGCACTAGATTTTTCGGTTACCAACACAAGCCGGCCTACTATACGGCAGAGGAAAATCTGCAGGAGTGTATACAGCAAGCATCGATATACGATGTACTGGAGGAATACATTCGCTGCAATGACGAGTTTTTCAAACAGACGGCAGCACTAATACGGGAGCAGTTGACCCCTGGTTCTGATGATCAGATTTCTGTCAGCGCAACGCGGGAAGCATTGGCATATGGCAGATTGCGGGAAACACAGCTTGTGGAAGGTGATGCCTTTTCCATACAGCTCTTTTTGGATACCGGCGAGGGCTTTAACGAAGGTCAGAAGCTGGTTGAGATCAACAATGTCTATGGAGATGATGTGCAAACGGTGGAGTTTGACCTATCTGCTTTCCCTTTGCTGCACGCTTTGCGGTTTGATCCTCTTGAGCGACATTTTTGTCAGGTGCAGATTTTGGAGGCTGTTTCCGAATTGGGCCTTGTCATTTTGCGGACGATGGATTGTTTGCGAGTAGAACAATGGGATCGTTTTCTGACAACCGACCCCCAGTATTTGATCGACACGCCATGCGGCAGTTTTTTGAAGATACGATTTCGGTTGGAATTAATGCCGGCTTATATGGCAGAGCAGGCAACTAAGTATCGGCTTCGGCAGGAATATCAGGAGCGGTGCCGGTTGAAAGAATCCATTCAAGCGGAGAAACAGGAGCGGCGTCATCTGGCAGATCTTCTCCTGGCAAGGGAACAGGAACAGTATTTACTGACAGAGTCACTCCGGGTAAAGGAGCAGGAAATTACCAAGGTCAGGCAAGATGTAGAATTCCTACAGGAGCACACAGCACAACAGGCAGTACAGCTGGACAACCTGTGTCGCGCCGCACAAGCGCAGGAGCAGGAGCTGCGGCGGCGATGCTCTGACATAGAATTGCAGCGGCAGCAGATCACTATGCTGCAGTCGGCGCTGGAAAACGAGCGGCAGATGGTGGAGCATATGCGGTGCTCCCGCTCGTGGCGCATTACCGCGCCACTTCGTGCATTGGCAGCATTCCTGAAAAACTTTTGGAAACGAGGATAGGTCATGGTTTTAGGAGCAAACGTAAAGCGTGCGTGCATCTATTTTATCTATGATAAAGACGGCGTTGTAGATCGATACATTTTGGAGCAGCTAAAGGACCTGCGCAGAAATGTGCAGTTCCTTCACTGTGTCATCAACGGCAAGCTGATGCCGGAGAGTGAAGGCGCACTTCAGGAAATTGCAGATGAAGTGTATATTCGGGAGAATACCGGCATGGACGCGGGTGCCTATAAAGATGCCATCCGGCATATTGGTTGGGAAACGCTCTCTCAATATGATGAGCTGGTTCTGATGAATTTTACCTGCTTTGGCCCCGTTTATCCCTTCCGCGAGGTATTTGACTGGGCAAAGGACCAGGATGTGGAAATATGGGGACTTACCCTCGACAGAAAGACTAATTTGCCGGGCACAAACAAGCATCTTCACTTTAATAAGAGTGATTTGTCCATCCAATCCTATTTCATCGCATTGCGTGCACCTCTTTTCGGAAGCGAACATCTAGCGGCGTTTTTTGACGAAATTCCAGACGATATTAACTATATGCAGTCTGGTGCTTACTTTGAGCATTCGTTTCCCGGCTATTTTGAAGAGATGGGATATAAGTCTGCCGTTTATTGCGACACGGATGATTCGGACTACCCGCTGCTCCACGATCCTGTTAGTCTACTGAAAGAATATAGGATGCCGCTGTTTAAAAAACGCAGTTTCTTCCATCACTATACGGATGTACTGACCCACACGGCGGGAGAAGCCACCGCACGTTTGCTGGATTACCTGAAAACGGAAACAGATTATGATACCGATTTGATATGGGAGTCCGTGCTTCGCACCGGGAGTTTATCTGACATCGTGCGTTGTGCTCAGTTGAACCGCGTCCTACCTGCGAACCATCGGACAGCTCCGGCAGGGGTATTACATACTGCCGTGGTGTTCCACGCTTACTATGAGGATCTGTTTGATGACAGTATTTCCTACGTGAAAAACGCTGCGGGCCTTGCGGATCTGCTGATGACCACAGATACCGAGAAAAAAGCTGCCACATTGTGCAAATTGTTAAAGGATGCAGGGGTAGAGGCTAAGGTGCAGGTTGTCAGAAACCGCGGAAGGGACGTTTCCGCTCTTTTGGTAGGGGCAGCCGAATATATCCGTCAATATGATTTGGTTTGCTTCGCACACGACAAAAAAAGCCCCCAGATGTCGCTGCCGGGCGTAGGGAGATCGTGGGCCTATAAGCTGCATGAAAATACCTTGGGAACGCGGGAATACATTGAAAATGTGGTGGATCTATTTTCACGGGAGCAACACCTTGGAATTGCGTTCCCATCTATGCCAAACCACGATCAGTATGGATACCAGCTTGGCTCCGGTTGGACGGGGAACTTCGAAAACACGAAGAAGTTGCTGGCGGACTTTGGCATAACCGTAAAAATGCATCCCCATACGCTGTGCGTGGCACCGCTAGGTACCTGCTTTTGGTTTCGCCCACAGGCGTTAGAGAAGCTGCTCCAAGGCTATGAGGGTGACGGATGGCACTATGAAGACTTCCCTTGTGAACCCAATCGGTATGACCAAACGATTCTCCACGCCGTCGAGCGTTCTTATGCTTACTTTGCACAGGCATCGGGGTATTACCCGGCATATCTGTACAGCGACAGATATGCCGCCATTGAATTGACAAACCTAGAGTATTTGAAGACAGGTTCTGCAGATATGCGAGCATGGACCAACGCATTGGCGTTGGAGGCGGTGGGCTACTTACAGCCTGGAGAAACAAATAGATTGACCGATCAAGAGATCGTGGCACGCTATTCGCCGGAGGTCAATTACGGTGTTCGCCAAAGTTTGGTACACCTAGCATATGCCCTGCGCTGCAAATATCCAAAGATGTGGGCAACTTTGCTGCCGCTGCGGCGTTTGGGGCAGAAAATTCTTCGGATAAAAACGAAGTGATGGATCGGAAGGAATGCAGTTATGAAAAAGAAAGAAAAAACGGCGCTTGCGCTGCAAGAAGAATTGTTCGTGCGTTATCCACAGTTGAACTGCTGCCTTAAAGAATATGAAAGCGCATTTAATGCGATGCTGCATTGTTATCGCACAGGTGGAAAACTGCTAGTATGCGGAAATGGCGGCAGTGCCGCTGATGCAGAGCATATCGTGGGCGAGCTGATGAAATCCTTCCTATTTTACCGCAAACCGGATGAGAAATTCAGCAGCTCTATGCAAGAGCAGTTTGGCAACGAGGGCCGCGACCTTGCTGGCAAGATGGAAGGTGCTCTGCCTGCTATCCCGCTGACCTCAATGCCTGCACTGACCAGTGCATTTGCCAACGATGTGGACGCGGCTGTCTCCTTTGCCCAAATGACCTACGGATATGGGCAGAAGGGGGATGTTCTGCTCGGAATCACTACCAGCGGGAACTCCCACAATGTGCTTTATGCGATGATGGCCGCCCGCGCAAAAGGTATTACTACGATTGCCCTAACAGGTGGAACTGGCGGAAAATGTAAGAATTTGGCCGACATTGTGATTTGTGTGCCGGAGACAGAAACGTTTAAAATACAGGAGCTCCATTTGCCGATCTATCATGCCCTTTGCAGTATGCTGGAGGCTGAACTGTTCGAGGAGAGGTAAATATGAAGGAATACATTTGCAAGCTGTTGCAAAATGACAAGCGAATTTTGGTATTTGGCGACTTCATGGTAGACGAATACCTCTATGGAACGACGGATCGTATTTCTCCAGAAGCACCTGTGCCGGTGGTGGCGGTGAAACAACGAGAGAGCCGACTGGGCGGTGCAGGTAACGTAGTTCGGAATCTTTTCGCGCTGGGCGCACAGGTCAGTGCCGTGACCTATATTGGTGCAGATGCCAACGGAAACTGGATAAAAACCCAAATGGAAAAAATGGGGGTCAACTGCGACGGAATTGTGCAGAGCGATGAGATCATCACTACAATAAAGACACGTATCACCGCGAAAAACCAACAATTGCTGCGCTGTGATAATGAGTTGACCGCCGAGCTGCCGACCTGCTTTTTGGAGTTTTTGAAGGCCCACATCTGTGAATGGCTTTCAGGTGTCAGTGCCGTTATCATTTCCGACTACGGAAAGGGCGTTGTGACCGCAGAGAGCGCCCGCTTGCTTATCGAAGCTGCGGAGCGATTATCAATCCCCGTGATCGTAGATCCCAAGGGAACGGATTATCACAAGTATCACGGGGCGGCAGTATGCACGCCTAACATGGCAGAACTGCGTCTTGCTACTAGACGTGAAGCCCGGACGGAAACTGAGATTTTAGAGGCATGCACAGATCTGTGCAGAGAATGTGGAATTAAGAATATCCTTGCTACACGGTCAGAGAAGGGCATGTCCTTTATTTCTGCCTCAGGTGATAAGCGGGATTATCCCGCTATTGCCAAAGAGGTGGTGGATGTGACCGGCGCGGGCGATACCGTGATTTCGGTTTTTGCCCTTTGCTATGCTGCTGGGATTCCTGTGGATGACTGCTGCCGCTTAGGGAACATAGGCGCATCGGTTGTTGTCTCAAAATTTGGCTGTGCAACGGTTTCTTTTGAAGAAATCATGCAATTGGACGGCAGCAACATACAAACGGATGTGTGCTGCATCAGTCGGAAGGACGCCTCCGCAAAGGCCGCCCAATTAAAGCAAATGGGAAAGAAGATTGTTTTTACCAACGGTTGCTTTGACATCGTCCACGCGGGACATATTTCTTCCTTCCGGCAGGCAAAAAACTTTGGTGACGTGTTATTTCTGGGCCTGAACAGTGACGCATCCATCCGGCGTATTAAAGGCGAAAACCGCCCAATTGTTTCACAGCAGAATCGCGCAGCACTGCTCGCCGCAATTTCCTACATTGACTATATTGTCATCTTCGATGAGGACACACCTGAAGCACTTATCCGGGACATATGCCCGGATGTGTTGGTCAAGGGTGCAGACTGGAGCGGACAGGAAGTTGCCGGCGGTCAGTTTGTCAAGGAGCATGGCGGCGAGGTCAAATTCATTGATTTGGAGAAAGGTCTTTCTACCACAGCAATTATCGAAAAAATCCTGAATACATACGGAAATGAGTGTAGGGAAAACAATGAATAAAGCCTTTTTTCTAGATCGTGATGGAACAGTCAATGTGGATACCGGGTATGTGGGAACGCCGGAAGATGTGGAACTCATGCCCGGAGCAGCACGTTCTATCCGCAAAATGAACGAAGATGGGTATCTTGTCATTGTCATCTCCAACCAAAGCGGCGTTGCCCGCGGATACTTTACAATGGAGGATGTGTACCGGGTCAACCAACGGATCAAAGACCTGCTGGCTGCCGAGGGCGCACACATTGACGCATTCTATATATGCCCGCATCTGAAGGGAGCTGCCGTCAAAGAATTTGATTTGGATTGCTCATGCCGCAAACCTAAAACTGGTCTATTTCAGCGGGCTATTCAAGAGTATGATCTAGATCCGACGCTTTGCTACGCCTGCGGCGATAAAGCGCGGGACGTGGAGTGTCTGCCGGAGTTGGGGATTCCACGGAACCACCTGGCCATTGTGGACGGCAAAGCTATGGATGAATATTTCTCAATACTTTCATAACTGCTTGTAAACAAAGGGTTGGAAAACGCGATGCAACAGTGCGACGTTCCCTATGAGATACTCTATCTACATTGGAAGTGGCTATATTTCATATTCTGTAAACCTTAAAGAGAGGAAACTATGGTATTTTCATCACCAATATTCTTATTTCTATTTTTGCCAATCACACTCATAGGAAATTTCATATTCCGCAAGAATCTGTGCAATTTATTTCTACTGGCAATGTCCTTGCTTTTTTACGCATGGGGCGAGCCGAAATTTGTCTTTGTTATGATTGGCGTGGTGTTGCTGGACTATCTGTTCGGTCTTTGGGTGAGTCATGCGAAAAACAACGAACGCAGCACGCGTCTGCCCATCGTTCTAACGGTCACTGTCAATATAGGGCTGTTGTTCATCTTTAAGTATTTGAATTTCACAACGCAGAACCTTCATGCATTGATTGGCGACAGCATCCCGGTCACTCAGATCGCCCTACCCATCGGCATTTCGTTTTTTACGTTTCAGGCAATGTCCTATGTATTTGATGTCAATGCAGGCAAGGGGCAGGTTCAGCGTAACCCGTTGAATGTGCTGCTGTATGTCGGCCTCTTTCCTCAACTCATTGCTGGCCCTATCGTCCGCTATCAAACAGTAGCGGACGAGATAAATAACCGCAGGGCTACACTGGATGACTTTTCCTATGGAATCCAGCGTTTTATCATCGGCCTGGCCAAAAAAGCTATTTTGGCCAACACGCTGGGGACCAGTGTGGACTATTGCTATAATCTAGTAGGGACAGATGCGTTGACGACCGGCCTGGCCTGGCTGGCTGCCATAGGTTATTCCCTGCAACTATACTATGACTTTTCCGGCTATTCGGATATGGCCATCGGCTTGGGCCGTATGCTGGGCTTTCATTTTTTGGAGAACTTCGACTATCCTTACATAGCTAAATCGGTGGGTGAGTTTTGGCGTCGATGGCACATTTCCATGGGCACGTGGTTTCGGGACTATGTCTACATCCCGCTGGGAGGTTCTCGCGGCGGAAAAGTCAGCCGCATCATTTTCAACCTGTTTGTGGTATGGCTGCTGACGGGTATTTGGCACGGAGCTAACTGGACATTTATTGTATGGGGACTTTGGCACTTTTTATGGATTGCCTTTGAGCGCATCACCGATATTCCGAAGCGGTGTAGCAAGGTCGGCAGCGCTGTATACCGCGTGATAACCCTCTTGGCAGTTGTTCTGGGCTGGGTACTGTTCCGCGCTGATAATCTGGGCAGCGCATGGATCATGGTCAAGGCTATGTTCGGGGGGGCGTTCAATAGTAACGTAGGATTTATTGATGCAACCGCGTGGGCATATTCCCCGTTTTACATTGTGGCACTTGCGCTGTGTTTTCCGTGGAAAAATCTCTTCTCCGAAAAACTCAGGCATAGCAATGCGATGATAGTAGTGCATTATATCGGCTGTGTCTGTGTTTTTGCCGTCAGCATCGTATTTGTTGTAGCGGGAACATATAACGCATTTATTTACTTTAACTTCTGACAAAATGGAGAAAAACATGAAGCAGAAACTATCCGTTGCATTTTGCGTGATATGTGTTTTGATGGTATTGATTCCATTGGCGCTAACCGATTTCCGCGGCGGCGGAGTATCTGTGTACGAAAAGCGCCAGTTGGCATCATTCCCACAAGTGATTGCGGAAGATGGCATTCATATACGTGAACTAAGGAAGATTGATGATTGGATCGATGATAATATTGGATTACGCCAATTTTGTCAAAGCATCTACACAAATCTTTTCGTGAAGGTGATGGGTATATCTTCAAGCGAAAAGGTCTATTTCGGAAATGACGACTGGTATTTTTACACGATGGATTCCAATATGGAAATTGGAACTGGGCGATACCTACTCAGCCAAGAACAGTTAGCGGGAATTGCCACAAAGCAGCAGAAAATCTCAGACTACTATGCTGCCCAGGGTATCGAATATCTGCTGGTGCTGACGCCTAGCAAAGTAAGTGTCTACACAGAATATGTGGCAGATGGATTGACGGTTGGTTACACGATGGCAGACCAACTGACAGAGTATTTGGCAGAAAACACAAATGTCCGCGTTGTTAATACAAAGCCAAGCGTTATATCGGCAAAAAATCAGGGTCAACTTTTTTGGCGGACGGATACCCACTGGACACAACTCGGATCCTATGCTGCGTATTCTGGTATTCTTGGTCGTATGAATACATGGAGAATGACCGACACATCGCCTGTAGTAGCGGACTTCTCTATGTCCGCTACCGGCTATGGTGAGTTCAATGCCATGCTGGGTAATTATCAGATTCTCGGTGAGGAAACAATCCCGATTGCCCATATGAGCGGGGTAGGCCAGCAGGTTACAAACGGGGCACAATACGATGCCCTCGCAGCATTACAGCTTTGCCTAGAACCTAATTATCCCGCAGTCATCATAGAAAACGCGGATTTGAGCGAGGGAGAATTGCTCATCCTGGGAGATTCTCAGTGGGAAATGATGAGGAATATGCCGTTTTATTTTTCTCATAATTTCTCAAAGGTCGTATCATTGCGCGCTGACGAGGTAAATGCCGAAATTGATGCCAATACTTCACCCGATGTCTTCTTGTTTGCCTGTTCGGAACGTTATATTCCGACAAAACTATTGCGTGATGTTCCTGCGTTTATCGCTGATGTAGCGATTCCAATCAACGAGAATACAGAGAACATCCCAAGTCAGCGTTCGGCTTCCACCCTTACCCTGTTTGTGGACACCTGCAACGACAAAAATCAAACCGACCAGCAAACCGTCCAGATCACGCCGGGCGCTACATCCTACCAGCTCTATGGCTGGGCGGGTGACACCGCACTGGGTGAACCCTTGAGCGCCCTCTATGTCAAAGTGGGCGACCAGATGTTCCGTTGCAATTACGGAATCGATCGCCAGTCTGTGGTGGACTATTTCCAGAATGAGAATTTGCGCTATACCGGCTTCTCCGTCACGCTGCCGGAATCGGCTTTCGCGGATGGTGTCGTGGAGCAATTGCAGTTTATCGGCGTATCGCAAGACGGCTCCTGCCGGTATGAAAATTATCCGTATGCCATTTCTTATGTGACGGAGACTCCAGCAGACGACCCAGCAGATGACCCAGCAGATGACCCGGCAGTTAATCCGGCGGATGAGCTTGCTCCGCAGGATAACAGCCCCTTACCCATTATTCTCCTGCTGGGGGCTATCGTTCTGCTGATTGCGATTTTCGTTTTCCTGTGGAAAAAGACTTCCCTTGGTATTAAACTCGAACAGCACAGCTTTCTTTTCGAGGAGCTGGTTAAGCGAGATTTTACGCTGAAGTATAAGCGCACTATGTTGGGGGCGCTTTGGAGTCTCCTGTCTCCCCTGATCAACCTGCTGATCATGTGGTTGGTATTTAACAAAATGCTGGGCAGCAACATCGATCACTTTGTCATCTATTTGTTTGCGGGTCAGTTGGTATTCAGCTATTTCAGCGATGCCACCAACATGGGAATGACATCGCTGTTGGATAATGCCGCTATTTTTACAAAGGTCAATGTACCAAAATATCTGTTTTTGTTTTCCCGTAATGTATCATCGCTTATCAATTTCAGCATTACGCTGATTGTGTTCTTCTTTTTTGTGCTGTTAGAGGGCATCCCCTTTACATGGAAATTCCTAATGCTTGTTTTCCCTGTGCTATGCCTGATCGTTATCAATCTAGGAGTTGGCATGATCCTTTCTGCACTATACGTATTCTTCCGGGATATGCAATACTTGTGGGGACTGGCCTTACAGCTTATCATGTGGATGTCGGCTATCTTTTATAGCATTGACGGATATGCAGAAAATGTTCGCAAGCTGTTTTTACTGAATCCTGTATATTTGTGTATACGCTATTTCCGCAAAATCGTAATTGAAAACACTGTCCCAACCATGCAATTTCACCTGCTTTTGGCTGCTATGGCCGTTGCATTTTTCAGCATCGGATGCTGGATGTATAAGCACTATAAAACAAAATTCTTGTATTATGTCTAACGGAGGATTTGCATGAGCATATTGGAATTAAATCATGTTTCCGTTCGTTATATCACAGGAGACTTCAAGGATATTGGGCTAAAAGAGTATGTAGTTCGCCGATTGAAAGGGAATTATCATATCTCCGAGTTTTGGGCTGTCCGAGACATCAGTTTTTCCCTGGAAAGAGGTGATATGCTCGGGATTATCGGCAGCAATGGTGCTGGGAAATCCACCCTACTAAAAGCGGTGACTGGAATTATGGAACCCACCTGCGGAACGGTGCACAGGGAGGGAAACGTTTCAGCTCTACTCGAGTTGGTCAGCGGATTTGACGGCAATTTGACCGTGAAGGAGAATGCCTATCTCCGCGGAGCTATGCTGGGTTATACCCGCAAGTTTATGGACAAAACCTACGAGCAAATTCTCGATTTCTCGGAATTACAGGAGTTTGCGGACCGTCCCTTTAAGCAACTCTCCTCCGGAATGCAATCCCGCCTGGCATTTTCTATTGCGAGTCTTGTTAATCCGGATATTTTGATACTCGACGAGGTGTTGTCTGTCGGAGATGGTGCATTTCGAGAAAAGAGCGAGAAAAAAATGCGCGAAATCATCTCTAGCGGAGCAACTACGATTCTTGTGTCGCATTCTTTGGATCAGGTGCGCCACATGTGCAATAAACTCCTATGGCTGCACAGAGGGCGGCAAATCGAGTTCGGAGACGATGTGCAGGGCATTTGTGACCGCTATCAGGAATTTCTAGACGGAGTGCGACAAATATAAAGTAAGCGTCAAACCTACCCGCGCATAGACATGCATGAGACAATAGTAGCGGAACGTTGCGAAACGTTCCGCTACTGTCATATTGGAGGTATAGGGATGACAAGCACAGAGTTGAAACAGGTCGCGTGGTCCCGTCAAGATTTATGCGCAAAATTATTTGCAGGCTCCGGCTGAATGAAGTCAGCCGGCAACGGAGGCATCGTCCAGACCTGCCTCTAAGTGCTTCATGTTCATGTATTTCTTGTTGCCCCACTGGGTGCCAGCCACATGGCGCAGCCTTGCGCAGACCAGCATCAGGGCGGAGTTGCCATCGGGGAATGTCCCCACCACCCGCGTCCGTCGGCGGATCTCACGGTTCAGCCGCTCGATCACGTTGTTGGTGCGGATGCGCGTCCAATGCTCGCTGGGAAAATCACAGTAGGTCAGCGTCTCCTCAATGCCGTCCTCGACCTTCTTGGCAGCCTCCTTCAGCTTCATGGCGCGCAGCTCGGCGACCACGGCTTTCGCCTTCTCGCGGGACGCCTTTTTGCTCTCCTGGGCGTGGATCGCCTTGAGCATTTTTGCCACAATTTTGACCTTGGATTTGGGCACAACAGAGAAAACGTTGCGGTAGAAATGCACCGTGCAGCGCTGGTATTTGGCGTCCGGGAACACCTCGCCCACGGCCTCCAGCATCCCCATGCACTTGTCGCCGACGATGAGCTTCACGCCATCCAAGCCGCGTCCGCGGAGCCACTGGAAGAAGCGGACCCAGCTGGCCTTGTCCTCCTTCATGCCCTCTGCGGCGCCCAAAACCTCACGAAAACCGTCCTCATTCACGGCAATCGCCACCAAAACAGCTACATTTTCGTACTCTCCGCCCCAGTTGCGGCGCAGGTAGATGCCGTCCACGTAGACGTATGGATAGCACCCGCCCTGCAAGGGGCGGTTGCGCCAGTCCTCGATGTGGACGTAGGCTTTCTTGTTCAGCTCACTGATCGTAGAGGGCGATACCTTGCTGCCCCACAACGCCTCGGTGATGTCCTCCACACGGCGCACGGAGACGCCTGCCAGATACATCTCAATGAGTGCCTCCTCCACGCTGCTCTCCCGGCGGCGATACCGCTCAATGATGGCAGTCTCGAAGGATGCGCCCTTGAGCCGCGGCATGTGGAGCGTGACGTCGCCGGAGGTCGTGGTAAGGTTCCTGTCGTAGTGACCGCTGCGGTAGCCCTGACGGGCCTCGCTGCGCTCGTAGCGCGCCGCCTGTGTCAGCGACTCCGCCTCCTTTTCCAGCAGCTCGTTCAGGGTTTCCTCCACACTGCCGCGAACCAACTCCTTGATTTGGCCCTTGATTACTTCCTCGTTTAGCTGTACAATTTTCTCGGACATAGTTTGCTGTCTCCTTTCAGAATGGTGTGTCGTGACTTCATTCTACCAGAGCCTGCAAGCTATGTCTTCTTTTATGCGATTTTCAATTTGCGCAAGTTATTGTACATTACCTGCGACAATGCGGACACATCGCGCACAAGCCAAAATTCATAAATGAAAAAAGTTCCTGATTTCGCAAGAAATCAGGAACTTTTTGGTGGAGACTGCTGGACTCGAACCAGTGACCTCCTGCGTGTGAAGATACGATGAGTGCCGGAAAGCGTTGTGCCGCAACGCTTTCCGGCACTTTTGCGTGCTTTCGGCTCGGTGGGCGATCCACTGTGTCCGCCTGTATCCACCTGCTTTTTCCGCATCTGGGTCACGGTTTGGGTCAGAAGATGTATTGTCAAAATTATCATTGCGGCATTCACTACAATAGTCATATTCAACTATGCGGTAATATACCCAGTTCTTTTTAGCCTCTTTATAGCCTCATCGATGCGGGTCTCTGAATACTTTTCGCCTTTAATCTTAATCACACCCTGTTTCACCGCAGAAACATCTTTTGCTTTTAGATAGACGTAAAGCGCTGTAGCAAGCAATTCAAGTTCGCTAGGACTATCTTTAGAGAATTCGTCCACCACACTGTTTATTTTGTCATCGTTGAATCCGCCCGCGTAGTCTGTGTCTACAACAGAAATCAGATGTTCCATCGGAGTATATTCAATTTTCAGTATGTCCTCATCGCAAAGCTCACGTACCGCAAAATCCAAATCGGCGCTGTATGGGCCATAAAAATGAATTCCATAATCGCAGCCGAGTTCAATATGTTTTGCTTCAATTAGGAAAACAATTTTTTGGATCGTTTTCTTACAAGGGGCAGATCCACTATTGGTTATTCTGCCGACAATATTCACAATTGCTTTACTGTTGACCATTTTTCTCCTCCTGTATCTGCTACGCTTACGAATCTTGATACTCCTTGATCTTCGCTATAACTTCAGGAGCAATCTCTTTTTCCGCATATATTCGACTAATACTTATAGGGTGAACAATAGATTCCAAAATAATAGATTCTTCCATAATGTTTTTAACATCACCCGTTTTTTCATCAATAATCATAATCCCTTTCCCGCTATCGTCATGCGGTTCCAGCAAAAACGGCGTAAGCTTGTGTGCAGCTTTATCCACATTGTCAAACAGGACGCCGTCACCATATTCGGATCTCAAAAGGCTAAATATTAGACGAGCATTTTTCTTTTCTGATTTCTCGGCATGAGCTTTTGACTCATGTACGCATGTCATTATTTTACGGGATTTAAAGGCCGACACAGCAGGATCTTCTGACTCCGAAAATAAATGCAAAACGCGAACATCGTCCCATTTGAGATATTCTTCAACGTTTTCAGGATACTTCCCATCTGGTAAAATTGCCTTCAGCCCATTAACAAGAGCCTTGTCAAGATAGCGACGAGTTTTATGAAAATACACTTGAATGAACATAAAGTATCGCGCTAAAACAAACTCCTCTAACGCTTGAATACCACCCCGTTCAATCGCAAGTTGAAGTGTATTGTCCTGCTTATACGCAGTTAACGTAGACACAAAGCGCGCCAAATCATACTTTCCATAGGAAACACCACAGTACTTCGAGTCCCGCAACAAATAATCCATTTTGTCACAGTCGAGTTCACCATCCATAAAACTCTTCAAGAAAAGGAAGTCCGGCATGATGAACCGATCATCTGTAACATCCTTGCCATCATAAATCATCCAAACGAGTTCAGGTGTAATATCATATTGTGGACCATATTCAAGTTTAAATCTTTGCCCAATAGCTCTAATGTAATCAGCAATCTCGGTTTCGCAGATAATTAGCTTCGTGAAGTCTTCGTGTTCCTTTCCTCCAACAAACAGTTCTTCTGAGGCATGGGAAAAAGGCGCATGCCCCAAGTCATGCGTCAGACCAATAAGGCGTAATAGTTGTCGATACCATACGATCTTGCGAGAATTCTCATCATCGTCTTCAGAAAAAAGATGCGGCACTTTTGCCATAACGGAATCAAAAACGCGAGAAGTCAAGTGCATTACGCCTATTGAATGGCCGAAACGAGTATGCTCTGCACCGTGGTAAACCAAATATGTCGTTGCAAGTTGATGTATATTTCGTAATCGCTGAAACGGAGGAGAATTGATTATGCACAACTCCTCTTCGCTAACCGGAATAAACCCATGAATCGGATCTCTAAATTGATACATGCCTGCTCCTTAACCCGAAAGAATGAGAAAACAACCTAACAGTCTTAAAACTAGTCTATCAAATACCTGGATAAATTGCAACCAAAATCACAGAGTTGAGAAACATATTGTTCGTTTAGAGAAATCATCTCCTGACGATGCCGCCCCTTGTGGAAAATACATTCCTGTTTTCCGTATTACAGAAAAGTCTCAAATGTTCAATTGTTCCTCGCAAAAAGCCTTTAACGCGGGAATATCCGTCGTCACTGTCTCCCAAATAATCCGGCGATCCATTTTGCCATAACCGTGGGCAACCATATTTCGCATGGCTTTCATCGGCCTCTACTGCACACGGTTGGCTGTCTCACGGCGATACTCCTCAGATAAACCACCGCCCAGTTCCCCGTTCTGCAGCAAGCAGAATGACAGTGAATGTTAGAAATCTTCATCGCTATCAAACGACTGGAAATCGCTTCCGAAGTGCTGAATGGCCTTCTCAATAGAAACACAGTATTCGTAAATGTGAGTAAGGCGTTGTCTGTCAGCTTGCTGCATCATAAATTCGTACCCTTTCTGTGTGGACAGCATTGCGGAATAGATCGTCAGACGTACTCTTGCTGGTCTGCTCCAATGCGCTTACAGGAATAAGATCGATACTTTTTCCCAATGCAGATTCCAAGTCGCAGTATACACTTCCAAGCGCAAACAGCGACCGGATATTTGTGCCGGTCAAATCGACCAGCAGATCAATATCACTGTCGGCATTGGCCTCTCCGCGGGCGTAGGAGCCAAAGACATACACGGCCCGCAGTCCGTACTGCTCTGCGATAGGCGCAATAATACGCTGCAGGTCATCTATCGTATAGACCATACACATTCCTCCCCGCCAAGTATTTCTATTCTTATTATACCCATTATTGCACAAAATGCAAGTTCTGCGGTGTCTGCGTGTGGCGGCGCAAAAATGACCACGCTGTAATCAAAGAATCCCGGTATACCCTTCTTTATACATGATTTGTGTACATATGGTCGTTATCACCACCACGACTATCACAGACAGCAGATATAAGGCGGCTCAAGCGTATGGGGCGGCGAAGGTTGCGCAAATCATGGTGCAGATGCCGGACGCCGCGGCCATCAAACTGCCGGATGAAGGATTTTTCGTTGATCTGACCGCTTCGTGGCTGCTGGTCATCGTTTTCGGTCTCATCGTCATGTTTCAGACCTGTAAACTGTTTTTTGAGATGGCGGAGAGGTATTTCATTCTGGCGGTGCTGACCATTACGGCACCGCTGGCCTTTGGCGTAGGCGGCAGCCGCAGCACTTCGGACATTTTCTCCGGCTGGTGCCGGATGTATGGCTCCATGTGTCTGCTGATGGTGATGAACGTGGTGTTCGTCAAAATGCTGCTGTCGATCCTGTCCTTCCACCCCAGTGGGTTAGCGGTTCTGCCATGGATCGTGATGGTGCTTACCGTAGTCAAGGTAGCCAAGAAGAGCGATGCCATCATCACGCGGATCGGGTTGAACCCCGCTATTACCGGCGACTCTCTGGGGCGTTCCTTCCCCGGCGTGCTGACCTATACGGTGGCGCGAACGATGGCCTCCCGTGTTGTGCAGACCGCAGGCAAGAACACTGCCGCAGGAAAAACCGGCGCACAGACGCAGACCAAATCCGACAGCAAGCTCGGAAGCAAGCCCGCCAGCGGCGGACGCTATTATGGTGGCGTCAACACAGTCAACACCTTTGCCGACAGCAGACGTTCCGAGCAGCAGTCCGGCAGCTCGCCGCGTCAGACTGAGCCGCGGGCATTCGGTGCGGAACCGGCCGCGCAGACAGCGTCCGCAGCGGCAGACCGCAGCTTTGTCATGCCCGGTACACGCCGTCCTGTAAGCCACGTTCCCGGTGAGCAGAAGATCGCCCCCTCCGATACCGCAGGAAAAGCAGGGCATACCGTCAGCCGCAGCAGCCATGTGCAGGCAGGCGGGCAGCAGCATACCGCTTCTGCCGCCCAGCAGCATACGGCGACCTCTGCTTTTGAGAGCCGATACAGCAGGAATACCGGCCCCGCCCGCTCCACTGTGGCGGGAAAAATCGCGCGTCCGGCTCCCGCGTCTGCCAATGCTCCGACCAAGGCACCACGCTCCAGCACGATACCGCAGGAACGGAGTGCCGCCCGCACTACATCGGTCACAGGTCAGCGCAGTGGAGTTCGTCCCGATACCGCAGGAATGAGCCACAGCACCCGCAGGCCAACCGTCAGCCCCACGAAGAATACCCAAGGTACGCCCAAGCAGACGCCGCATATCCCTACGCAGGTGAAACAGCCCACCGTATCGGGCCGCTCTGTCCCGAAGGACGCCAAGAGCAGCAAGCGGACCGACAAGAAAAAGGACGATGACCATGCAGGATAATCAGCGTCAGCACAGCGGCATCGACATGGCACGGCGCATTGTCAGTGCCGCGAGGATCGCCAAGGCAGCCGCAGTGGGCGGTGTCCACGGCGCCGCCGTGGCGGCGGCAAAGGAGGCCGCGCCGTTTCTCGCCAAGCTGGCAATCTGGGTACTGGTGGCATTGATCGCGCTGCCTATGCTGATTTTCGCCTATCTCCCCAATATCTTCTTTGGCTTTTCCTCCTCCGGGACGGCATCCGTTGCCCGCATGACAGGGCAAGCCATGACGTTGGGCGGGTTCTATATGGATCTGGAGGACTTTGAGAATACGCAGATCGACGCCATCGTGACAAGCCTTATCCAGCAATATGAAGAGGAGGGCATAGAGATCGACGGGGTGGAGATCAACAGCGACTTTGATGAGGATGACCTGCGCCGATTCATTGCTATCAGCTCTGTGGCCTATCAGCAGGACTTGGAGGTAATGACCACGGAGGCCGTGCTGTCACTGGCGACCTCCCGGCTCCGCTATGAACCGACACTGAACATCTTCGAGTTCGGCGGCCTGCTCAAGCGAACGCTGGTCATCAAAATCGACCACCTTGACCCAGAGGCATTTATGGATCAGCTCTCCTTTGAGGAAGATGCCCGCACATGGGCGGGTGCGCTGTATGAGGTGTTGACCGAGAGCAATGCGCTGGAGGAATACGCGGAATACTACGCGCCATACCGCCCCAATTACAGCGGCGACACCGGTTATACCGGAGACTATGAGCACGGCGGCAGTTACGGCGACACCATTGATACGTCCGGTTTTGTCAGTCCCTCCACCAAGAATAACGTAGACCTTGCCGCCTACGCCATGCAGGCGTGGGAGAACAACTGGGGCTATTGCTGGGGTACCTATGGAAATGTCCTGACGGAAGCTCTGTTCAACTACAAGCTTCAGCAGTATCCGGAGGGCGTCGGGAAATATGAGGACTTTATCCGCGCCAACTGGCTGGGCCGCCGCACAGCGGACTGTATCGGACTTATCAAAGGCTATGGGTGGCTTGACGCCGCCAGCGGCTCCATCAACTACGGCACAAACGGAATGCCCGATGTGGGTGCTGACCAGATGTACGCCAACGCCCAGAAGGCCGGTATGGCGGGAACGATGGACACCATACCGGAGATTGTGGGCATCGCCCTATGGAAACAGGGGCATATCGGCGTCTATATAGGCAACGGCTACGCGGTGGAGGCCATGGGTACCAAGTACGGCGTGGTACGGACGGAGGTCGCGGGCCGTGGCTGGCAGGGCTGGTGCCGCATCCCCTACATCGAATACAGGGAGGCCGGATAATGTACGTTCCCACCCGTCTGCGCGTATTGCGCATCAAATATAAGATCACACTGAAAGCGCTTGCCGGACGCATGAACATCAGCAACCAGCATCTCAGCCGCATGGAGCTGGCGGATATTCCGCCCACCGAGTACCACGAGCGTCTGCTCTGTCTCGGTATGGAGCGGCTGCTGGCAGAATGGGACGGTGCGCCGGAAGAATTAAAGCAAGAATATCAAACCTATAAAGGGCGGCTTTTGCAGCCCGCAAAGGAGGTCGAGGATGAACACTGATACCTACTATATCCCAGTCAACTTTACCAATGCCGGACGGATTCTGGGCCTGTTTGAGATCCGCAATCTCATCGAGGCCCTTCTTTTATGCCTGCCGGTGCTGTATGTGTGCCTGACATATCTGCCCTTCTCCCTGACGCCGAAGATCATCGTGACCGTTTCGCTGGTCGTCCCCATCGGCGGCTTCGGGCTGATGGGCGTCAGCGACGACAGTCTGACACGATGGCTGAAGGGCTGGTGGGCATGGCACTGCCGCAGGCGCATGATGTTTTTCAGAGGAGTGGTAACGGCATGAGTATCAAAAAAGCACTATTTGGCGGCGGTGTGGAGACCAGAGCCACCGCCAGCTATCAGGGCAGCATTCAGGATTGGCTGCCCGTCAAGAATATCATCGGCGGTGTGGTCATTACAAAGGACAACCGCTTTATCAAGATCCTTGAGATCGTACCGGTGAACATCTACCTGAAGTCTGCTGAGGACCGGCAGGCCATTGTGGAATCCTTTGCCGCATATCTGAAGATCGCGCCGGATCACATGCAGTTTGAGGCACGGACGCTGCCTGCCGACATATCACGCTACGTTGAGCGGATGCAGGAGTATGCAAAGAACGAGGACAACGCCTATTGCCGTGAAATGATCCAGGACAACATTCAGGACATCGGCATGGGTGTGGCCAGCAATGCCTTGCAGCACCGGTTCTTTATGGTATTCCAGTATGAATCGCAGATGCGGGCGTCCCCCAACACCGTACAGGGCATTATCCAGCGGCTCAATGAGGAGGCTGACACCGCCCGCCGCTATCTGGATCTGTGCGAGCTGGAGGTGCAGGAGCCGCGCTATGCGGACGATTTTGCGCTGGAGCTGCTCTATGAGATCATCAACAAGCGCACCAGCCAGCGCGTCAAGCTGCCGGAGGGCGTGTTTGACATGACCACGGCGGTGCATGGCGTATATGAGGCGCAGACACAATGAAAGGGCATCGCAGCAGCGATGCCCTTTCCCGTCAAATTAGTCTTAGTCCTTTAAGCAGCCAATCGGAATGATCTTCACCCCATCAGGCCGGGTATACGCGATTTCTCCGCCTGTAATGACCATTAACAAATCTGGTTCCCGCAGGCTGGTCGTGCCGTTTTCAATGGCTTGATGGACCAAATTCTTGATTTCAAGCAGATGCTGAGCGCCTTCTTCAATCTCACGGCTGCCCAGCTTAAATTCTATCAGCGCGTACCTTCCATCAGAAAGATGCAATACACAGTCTGCCTCCAAATCAAGCCGGTCATGATAATAAGATACCTTTCCACCTAAAGCTGAGGAATAGACCTTCAGATCTCGGATGGCAAGACACTCGAAGATAAAGCCGAAGGTCTTTAGATCCTGCTCCAGATACTCGGGGGTAAGTCCCATAGCGGCTACGGCAATGGACGGATCTGTAAAACCTCGTTTCTTACCGGATCGTATTACTGTTGCCGAGCGGATAGCTGGACACCACGCATCAATGTCCTCTATCACAAAAAGGCGCTCCAACGCGTTCAGATACGAATCCAATGTGGGGGCAGTTATACCGTCCGCATTGGCGGACACGTCCTTCAGGATATTGGTTTTCTTCGCCAGTGTGGAGATATTCCGGGCATAGGAACGTAGGATCAGGCTGGTCCAGACGGGGTTTCGTTGTACGCCATCCACTGTGGAAACATCAGACTCACAAATATTTGTGATATATTCCCGTGCAGTCAAAAGCTGAGCCTCTTGGCTCTTTCTGCGCAGTGTTGCTGGCCATCCTCCTCGGCATGCGGCAAAAATCAACTGCTCGATAGAGAGCGGACTTGTGACCCCATCAATATCCGCATCTGACTGGTCAAACAACGTTTTCAGCGAAATCTGTCCATTGGATTCGCCAGACTCGTACAGGCTCATGGGATACATTTTCAGGCGGGCGATTCGTCCTGTCCCCGTGTGCATGATCTTCTTATCATCCACGGAGGTGGAGCCCGTCAGAATAAACAGGCCTTCTTCCTGCCGGATGTCTACCGCAGTTCGCACAGCGTCCCAAAGGACGGGGGCAATCTGCCACTCGTCAATCAGTCTCGGGTTATCACCCTTAAGAAGCAACGAAGGTTTCGCCTCAGCAGTCGCAAGATAAGCTGCCTTTTTGTCTGGGTCTTGCATCCGCAGAATACTCTTCGCCTGCTGCTGACCCGTTGTTGTTTTTCCGCACCACTTGGGGCCGACAATCAAAGTTGCGCCAAACGCCTCTAACCTCAAGGCCAATTCACGGTCTACGATTCGTGGCAAGTATTGCTGCATAACGCTACACCTCCTGTTCTTCTATAGTATACGCATAAATTCTATTTTCGTCAATCTCGTTTTATGTTTTTGAAGGATTTTGTTTTATGTTTTTGAAACGGATCGCATCAGCCACACCATCTATCATAGGAGTATCACCAATGAAAAAGCAAAAGAAACCCGTACCATCGGCAGAAGCCGAGCCTGTTATCAAGAAGCAGCCGCTTTTGAAACGGCTGCTGTTCGGCCCGGAAAATCCGGATCTCTCCGAGCTGGAAGCCGGCTCCACTACCATTCTGGACATTCTCTCCCCCACCGCCATTGATACGAAAAGCCGTGACTACATCGTAGTGGACGGCGTTTTTCATGCCTGCCTCTACATCACCGGCTATGGCTACAGCACCACAGTTGGCTCCTGTTGGCTTGCGCCGCTGGTGGAGGCGGGCGAGGGCGTCAATGTCAGCTTCAGCTTTACCCGTCAGAATCGGGAAAAGATCCTCTCCAAGATCGCGCAGACCACCATGCTCAACCGCAGTCGAATGCGGGACGTGGGCGATACCCGCCAGGACTATGAGGAACTGGACAGCGCCATCACCTCCGGTCTCTACCTGAAGGACGTCATGAACCGGCAGGGTGAGGACTTCTACTATATGCACACCCTCATCGAAGTGGTGGCGGATGATCCGGATACGCTGGAACAGCGCGTCACCGCCGTGGAGAAGCTGTGCGTATCGGTGGATATGATCGTTCGTCGCTGCGATTACGCCAACGAGCAGGGTTTTCTCTCCACGCTGCCGCTGGTCGCACTGGATGCCGACATTGAGCGTAAAAGCCGCCGCAACGCGCTGACTACCGGCGTAGCTGCGGCGTTCCCCTTTGTGTCCTATGAGCACAGCGATCGCAACGGCATCTTTCTGGGGCTGAACCTCTACAACAAGTCCCCGGTGTTCCTCGACCCTTACGACGACTACAAATACACCAACGGCAACTGGTGGATCGGCGGCAACTCCGGCGCCGTAAAGGGTAACGTGGACGCCACCTTCGCCTGCCTCGCCGCCATGGACGGCGCGGAAACGGTCAGTGCGTATGCGCGGTTCAACTGCACCGCTCGCTACGATGTGGCATCGGACGAATACATCGTAGTGGTGCTGTACGGATAAACCAACTGAATACTCGACCAGAAGACCGACAGCGTGAGCTGCCGGTCTTTTGCGTTGGGAGAAAGGACGAACATGAAGAAAACAATTCCTAAGCTGTTGACGCTGGTATGCCTTTTAGTAGCAATCATGGGTCTGTCCATTGTGACCGCCCACGCAGCCACGGTCACAGGCACGATCAGCGGCGGTAACGAGTACCGTTACCATGAGGACAAAACGCCCGTACCGCAGTGGGGCGCGTTCACCAGCACAAAGCTGAAATACTTTACCCGAAATGATACGGGCGTAACGGTGCCTGCCTACTGTATGGAGCCATCCGTTCGCTCTGCCAGCGGTGACCTGAGCTACTCTTCCACCAGTTGGAGCAGCCTGAGCTGGAATCAGCGGTACGCTGTGACGTTGGCACTCTCCTACGGTCACGGCGGCAACTATGATTTTTATGGTATCCACCCGGACTGCGCGCAGCTGGCGACACAGGCGGTGATTTGGGAGTTCGTGTGCGGCTACCGCGGTACGACCTATCCGTACACCCTGTATGATACCACCTGCGCCAACCTGTTCCACTACGCCGGTGACGGCGTGCAGGAGGCGTATGACATCCTTATTGACCGCATCATGGGTCATGGCGTAATCCCTAGCTTTGCTGTGAAGTACCGCAATCAGCTTTCGGACGCCAATGCCATTACGCTGACATGGGACGGCAGTCAGTATGTGGGTACAGCCACCGATACCAATGGTGTGCTGTCGCAGTATTACTTCCGCGCCAACATCAGCGGTGTGACCATCAGCCAGCGGCGCAACGTGCTGACCGTGACGGCCACAAAGGACGCTGCAGCGAAGCTGAACGGTTATATCAGCAGCGACTACGGCTACGCACTGGATGTGGAGGGCACGGAGGCTGTGCTGCTGGAGCCCAGCAATGGCAGCAATTATCAGGCTTGCGCCGCGTTGACATCACTTCCCGACCCCGTGTGGGCGTACATTCATTTTAAGGTCAAAATTGTGGAGGAGAAAGGCAGCCTGACCATCAATAAGGTGGACGCGGAAACCGGCAAGGCACTGGCAGGCGTGACCTATCGGCTATTTGATGCCAATGGTAAAAAGGTGGCTGACATGACCACCGGTGCAGACGGTAAGGCAGTGTCCAAGGATCTTCCACAGGGCAAGTATAGCTATCAGGAGATCAGCACTCCATCTGGCTATGTGGTGGACAACACCAAGTATCAGATCACCATTACGGCGACCGCGCTGAACATTACACAAAAGAGAACCAACACGCCTGCCAAGGCCAGTATTGAGATCGTCAAGGTGGACGCTGATAACAAGGCACCGCTGCAAGGTGCGGGCTTCCGCCTATACGATACTTCCAGCAAGCAGATCGCGGAGGGCTATACGGATGCCAACGGCAAGCTGACCTTTTCCGGTTTGCGACTGGGCAGCTATACCTACAAGGAATTCAAAGCACCGGACGGATATGTTTTGGATACCACGGCGTACTCCGCTGTGCTGAACCAGAACGGGCAGGTGCTGAAGGTCACTCGCGAGAATATACCGGTCAAAGGCAGCATTGAGGTCTTGAAGGTGGACGCAGAAACCAAACAGCCGCTGGCCGGTGTGGTGTATCGTCTTTTCGCCGCCGATGGCAGCAAGATCGCGGATGGCACGACCGATGTCACCGGCAAGGTGACGTTCTCCGGCCTGCGACTTGGCAAATACGTCTATCAGGAGATCAACACCGTGGATGGCTATGTGCTGGACGAGACCAAATACGATTTCAGCCTGACCACAGCAAACCTCAATATCAAAGTCACACGCGAGAACGCACCCGTCAAGGGCAGCATCACCGTCCGCAAGGTGGAGGTAACGGGCAGCCCGCTTGCTGGTGCGGAGCTGCTGCTGGAGACTTCCGCGGATGGGAAGACGTGGACGGAGGTCAGTCGGATTACCACCGACAAGACCGGCAGCGCCAAGTGGAGCGACCTCAAAATTGGTGTGCAGTATCGTATCACCGAAACCAAAGCTCCCGCAGGCTACACGCTGCTGACCGAGCCGCTGTTCACAGGGACGTTGGACAACAATAACCGAGATATTACCATCACTGCCTGCAACAAAGCGGGATTCGTCCTGCCGTTTACGGGCGGCACGGGATTTACAACCTATTTCCTGTTTGCAGCACTCATGCTTTGCATGGGTGTTTATTTTTGCAAAAAATCTAACATCAAAAAGGAGACAACCGAATGAAAAAGATCCATCGCGTAGTGGCACTGCTGTTGGCGGCGCTTATGGCCATCGGCTTGATGACGACGGCATTTGCCGAGCCGACCATCGACCCCGGCAAAAAAGCATCCCTGAGCATCTATAAGTACGACATCACCAAGGCCGGCAACGACGGCACGTGGGATGCGGAATCCTACGTTTCCACCGGTCTGCATGACGATGCGGTTATCGACAAGCTGAGCAAGTACGCCATTCAGGGCGTGGAGTTCACCTACCTTCGCGTTGCTGACATCGCCATGAACAATGAACTGGTGGACGGTCAGCGTCAGGTGGGTGTGCTGTATGGTTTCGACAACAGTGACCGCAGCACCGCCGTCTTGTCTGCCATCGGCCTGACCGGCGCAGAAGCACACAAGACCGAGGGCGGCGTCAACTACTTCACCAGCGATATGCTCAACAATAAGCTGGCCGCTGCCCTGTCCGCCAATGCCACCACCGTCAAGAACGCGCTGGAAGCTGCGGTCAAGAATGGCACGGCCATGGCCGAGACGGACGCTGCCGGTCACACCTTTGCATCCGACATGGAGCAGGGCCTGTACCTGGTGGTGGAAACCCGCGTCCCTGAAAACGTGACCTCCACCTGCAATCCCATCTTCGTGTCCCTGCCCATGACCACCGTGGACGGTGCGGCATGGAACTACGATGTGACCGTTTACCCCAAGAACCAGACCGGCAATCCTGCACTGGATAAGACCGTGCGTGAAGCAAAGAACTCCACCGGCAAGAATACCGGCAGCCTGACCGACATCACCGATGGGTACGCTCACACTGCCACCGCCTCCGTGGGCGACACGGTGGATTATCAGATCATTAGCACCCTGCCCACGATTACCTCCAAGGCTTCTTCTCTGAGCAAGTACACCTATGTGGACACGCTGAGCAAGGGCATCCGCTACAACAAGAACGATGTGGTCATCGAGTTCTTCAAGGACGCTGGCTGCACCGACAAGATTGCCACCTGGGCGGTGAACTCCGGCAAATTTACCGTGGGTTACGATGACGCCGCCAACACCATGACCATCCGCATGACCGATACCGGTCTGGCGGAGATCAACGAGGCGGCCACCGTGTATACCGACAGCGTCAAGCGCGGGTATTCCGACTGCACCATGCGCCTCACCTACGCCGCCACCCTGACCGCCGACGCCAAGATGGGCGATACTGACAACCCCAACGAGGTCGTACTGACTTGGCGCAGAACGAACAACACCTACTTTGATACCCTCATGGACTGCTGCCATGTGTACACCTACGGCATCGACGTTCTCAAGCAGTTCAGCGATAACGGCGGCAACGTGCGGAACGTGAAGTTCCGGCTGCACAACGACACCGATGATGTATTCGTGATTGCCGAGCAGAAGGATGGCGTGTATTACGCCAAGGGCTTTGCCGCCAAGAAAACCGACGCCACGACTTTCGTTCCCAATAGCAGCGGTCACATCGTGGTCAAAGGGCTGGAGGACGACACCTATTCCCTGACCGAAACTGCTACCGACAAGGGCTATGTGCTGCTGAAGGACGCGGTCAAAATCATTATCAAGACCAGCGAGAGCGGCCAGTGCGAGAAGTGCGGCACCAAGCTGCTGACCGCCTCTGCCACCGTCAACGGCAAGGATGTCACCATGAGCGAGGGCAACGCCATTGTGCCTCTGACCGTGGTCAATAACCCCGGCTTTGACCTGCCTAAGACGGGCGGCTATGGCGTTTGGATGTATACGGTGGGCAGCGTCCTGCTGCTGAGCATGGCAGCGTTTATCGTCGCCAAGTCCCGCAAGCATAAGAACGAGCAGTGAAGTGCTGGCTACTGGCGGCAGCCTGCGGCGTTGCGGCGTTGGGGCTTCTGTTTTACCCATTGGTGGGAGAACTCTTGAATGAAAAGTATCATTCCGATGTGGAAACCACCTACACCGCAGTTATCGCGGACACCGATGACGTCGAGTTGACTGCCCAGCGGGAAGCCGCGCAGCAGTACAACGCCATGCTGTCCGGCGCAGCCATTACCGAGGGAGGGGCTTCTGCCCCTCCCTTGCCGTATGCGGAACAGCTCACAGTGGGCGGTGTTATGTGCTACATCGATATTCCCAAAATCAACGTATATCTGCCCGTGCAGCACGGAACGGGCGCGGAAACGCTTGAAAAGTCGGTTGGCCATGTGGTCGGCACATCCCTGCCGGTAGGCGGCAGCAGCGCCCACGCAGTGCTGTCAGCGCACAGTGGGCTGGCGAGCTCCAAGCTGTTTTCGGACATCGACCAGCTTGCAGTGGGCGATGTGTTCTATATCCATGTGCTGGGTGACACTTTGGCCTACAAAGTGGACGCCATCCACACGGTACTGCCCGCGGACACGAGTCTGTTGCAAATTGCGGATGGCAAGGATTTAGTCACGCTGGTGACGTGTACCCCGTTTGGGGTCAACACACATCGCTTGCTGGTGCGAGGCCATCGGGTGCCTTATGTGCCGGAGCAGGAAGCGACTGCCGCCGCAGAAAAGCCAGCGGTATCCTCGTGGACGCGGCACTACCTCACTGGCCTTGCCGTCGGCCTTGGCGCGGTGGCCGTGGTCGGCGGCACTTACTTTTTGGTAAGGAGGACGCACCATGCGTAAGACATCCTTCATACTTGCGGCGTTGCTGGCGGTGGCGGGCATCTGCGTCATGCTGTGGCCGGTGTTTACAGGACACAGACTCCAGAGCAGCACTACAACTGCCGCGCAGGAGTTCTTGACCGACCGCGATGTACCGGAGCAGCACCCCGAACTGCTCACAGCCTTACGGGAGTACAACCAGCGCATCCACGCCGAAAAGCAATCCGGCCTTGTTGATCCCGAAGCCTGCGAAGCGCCTGCCGCTGACCTTGTGGCATACGGCATCGAGGACGAGATCATAGGCGTGTTAGAGATACCCGCTATGGAGCTGACCATGCCCGTCTATCTGGGTGCGTCCGATGCCCACCTCGCCGCAAGCGCGGCGGTACTGGGCAATACTTCTGCACCCATAGGCGGCGACAGCACCAACTGCGTCATCGCAGGACACCGGGGCTGGCGCGGTGCGGATTACTTCCGGTATATCGACCGCTTGCAGGCGGGCGACACCGTGAAGCTCACAAACCTGTGGGAAACCATGACGTATACGGTATCGGACATCCAGATTATCCAGCCCCACGAGGTAGAGAAAATCAAAATTCAACCGAACCGCGACCTGCTGACGCTGCTGACCTGCCATCCCTATGCCAGCGGCGGACGAGAGAGGTATGTGGTGTACTGTGTACGGAATTGCCCCAATATATGAATAGGGGCTTATATTCGGCATAGAGTCAACTCCTGAAACAAAAACCGCAGGTATGGACAGTGTAACTGCTCGTACCTGCGGTTTTTGTTTTTAGTGACTCTATCGAATAAGCGGTCGTATTGCACCTTTACCTTGTGTCACTTAGGCCAATATACATATCGAACATAATAAATTCGCAGCTACACCAATTTTACTGTCGATTTGGAGGTGTTGCGTTCGTGTCATAGCGTTAGCTATTTGCTGCTGGCAGTGATACATATACCTCATACGGGTACTGTGAAACCATAAGCTTTGGTGGGTGTGACAGAAGATAGTTTTCTGAAGTGCCATTGACGGACTCCGAATCAACAAGAAAAGGCATTTGCAGCTCAATGCGCTTGCCGCTGCCAATGGAAAACATACTGTTCCCCTCAAGAATAGGGTTGACCCCTGCCAGCGAATTGACCTCAAAGCTGAAGTCACAGTAATAATCATCACCTACCAGCTTAAAGCTCGTCAAATCAACTGCATTGTTCAATGGGTCGTTATTGCCGTCAAACCAAAAGGAGGCATCAACAAGATAAACATATTGGTACTTACGGTCTATGCCCTGTTCGTCGTAAAATGAGTCATCGCAGCCAATGGCAGCTAAGAAATCCGACATTTTTAGGATACGAGCCCCTGTCACGTTGATATAATATCCGCTCAAATCAATATAGCCAATGTTATAATAACCGGGCTTCAGCTCAACCGCCTCGCTGGACTGATACTTCAGCACGGTTGGTGTGGCATATTTCACGGCATCTGAGGTATTTACTGTGTAAACCCTATACACATAGCCGATCAGCAGAAAAACCATGGCAACGCCAATGATCCATTTTCGCTTCATTGTGATACCTCTGAAAACACATCGTTTTCGCACTTTGTAATGTGATGGGCGAGCTTTCCGCCAACTAGTTTGAATATCTCGTCTGAGGCTCCGCTTAGATACCCATAATCATGGCACGCGAGGATAATAAGCGCGCCACGTTCCTTCTCTTGACGGATGATATCAGCTACTAAATCGATCGCTGCTTCATCCAGCGAAATGAACGGCTCGTCCAACAATATTAGCTCAGGTCGTTCCATAATTGCGCATGCAATGCCGAGACGTTGCCGCATTCCAAGGGAGTATTTGCCATACTTTTTGTTGGCGTTTTCCGAGAGACCGACTCGCTCCAACGCCAGAAGGACTTCCTCTTTTCCGATTTTTCCCGATATGCTGGCAAGCATTTCCAGATTCTGATACCCCGAATAGCTGTTGAGGAAGGCGGGATTTTCAATCAGCAGTCCCATGCTTTTGGGAAAACTGTTCTCTCCGTGCAGTGCTTCACCGTCGATTAAAACTTGGCCCTTTGTCGGGTGGATCAAACCGGAGATCAGACGCATCAGCATGGTCTTGCCGCAGCCGTTAATACCCTGGAAACCATATACATGACCGGACTGCATCTCCATGCTTATATCTTCAATTACGTTTGTGTTTCCAAAAGTCTTTGTCACATTGTCAACTACGATATTCATTCTTTTCCTCCTTGCAGAATATCCATCCTCAGAATCCTAAATCTGCCAACAACAATTGCCGCCAACGCGATAGCCGCTGCAGTGATGAGACAAGATGTAAAGTCAAAATTATAAATCCCAACCGCCGAGGATCGCACCGGCATAGCGAAATTCGTAATGAAAAATGGATAAACGCATAGCACACTGGCTGCAAGATAAACACAAATCGCAATGTAGGCAAATGCGGGTTTTATAAAAAGGGTCATTGTCATTTGTACCAAACTGAGAGCTACGGTTATAATGCAGGGCATCAGGCAAAGTGCGAGGAACATTTGGAGATTTGTCGTTTGCGATGCAAGGAATACCGCGCTGAATTCCGCTGAAAATATTGTTTCGTCAGGTATGAAGGAAAGACTGAACCCAAACACAAAGCAAAGCGCGACAATAACTATGTAAATGACAGCATAGTAAAGAATGATAGTGGTTGCATTCAAAATGCATTTGGACACCCACCATCGTCCCTTGCTTTGCAGGCGCGTGATCACTTGTATACCGCTGCCGCTCAAGTCACGGGTAGTGTAGCTGAGAGTCAGATAGCAAGGAATGATGATCGACAAAAACCATATCGTTGGGAAAGAGAAGCCCTCCCCAACATTTTGCGATATTGGAAGATATCCTCCAAGCTCAAACAAAAGGACATCGCCAAGGGCAATAGGCAATCGCCAAACGCCACTTACACTACCTGTCAAGAAAACGGATATGTGAACCATATCGAAAATCAGACATACAAATACAAATGCAGCAAACAGAGCAATCAGTAAATACCGTTTACTTGATTCATATATACCAAATCTGAGATCATAGCGTATTGCCTTAAACAATTTCATGGTTCACCCCTTTTCTAAGGCCGAAAATGAGAATAACGGCGGAGAAGATCACCAGCCAAGAAATTAAGACGAATGGTTTTGATGCATTCTCCGGAGGCAATGAGTGCATGAGATTCAGCGGCGAAATCTCAATGTAGCAGATGTAGTTGAGAAAATTGCGCGCTGCATCACACAATATCACCGCGATATAAGGGACTATCAATGCCGCAATGCGCTTTTCACTGCGGAGAGCCACGAGCAGCGGAAGGCAAGCAAAGCACCCGGAAAACGTGAATGCGATGACGATATATACAAGCGCATATGCGAGGGGATGGGAGAACGCCAGCGAGGAGAGAAAATCGCCGTGATATACCCAGTAATATATGTTGTTATACGGATGCGGCGTGATAGCTGGAACGATGGCGGCTGTGATGGCCAAGCTGAAAAGCAATGGTATGGCCACGGCTGCACCGCCGGACAAAAATGCGGTCAGTAGTTTTGCAGAGAAAAACCTTCTTCTGCCGATTCGCGGAACGACCACCTTCAAATATCCGCTATTGATTTCCTCTGAGAGATTCCAACCGCAAGGCAGCACAGCAAGCAGCGGAACGAGGTAGAAAAATGCTACTGAACCGATATCCAGTGTTGCTCCCAGCCAACGGTTGTATAAAGTCGTACCATCCAGTCCATCTTTCGGTATTACACTATTGGCCATGCAGTATTCAATATAGGCAACCGGCCCATTTTCTCCATAAAAAATTGCTACCGTTTGCCATGCACTGATGATCGCAAGCACCATTCCGAGCAGTAAAGCAACTGCAAACCATTTGCTGAAGAAAGCTTTATTTAACTCTATTTTCAAAAGATTTTTCATAGCGTTATTTCAATCGGCATCATGCCTGACGTATACTCCAAACGCAAGAATAACGGATCTTTCGTTTCTCTCAAGTCAAGAAGTTCCTTGTCTATTCCGAATGCAATCACCACATCTAACGTCTCTCCAATACCAGGCAGTTCATATTGGAAGTATCGCTTTGAATCCGGATTTGCGACTCCACCCTGATCGAAATAATCCGGCTCTATCTCTACATCAGCGTCATCGTCTACGCGCAGGCGGAAACTGATATAAGGATACTTCACATGATCGCTGTAATCTGCTGTGGCGCCATCGTCTACTGCTACATCTACATTTTCTATGGTGAGGGATACAGCGACGTAGTAATCATAAGTGCGGTGACCGGATAATTGATACTTTGCGCTGTCGATACCTGCGCCTTCCATATTGTCAGCCATCTTTACATCGTTCACATAGAAGTTGATATGGCCCGCTCCATAGTAATCATCAATTTGAAACGCTTTCTCTGCTTCGTTATATTTTCCCCAGGTATAATCGCTTCCGTAATCTTCTTCTTGGTTAGAAGAACCTATGTTTTCCATATTGTCATTATTGGGAAGCCTTTCACCATTTACTCGCGACTGCGAGCAGGCGCATAATGTGAGTATGAGGGAGATACAAGCAAGTATCAATGCTGTGGGCTTTGTAAACATAAATAAACTTCTCCTTAGTACATTTCAGGTATGTTACGCCATATTGGCTTCCGATGTAGCGCAATTCACGTCATAAAGCCAAGCAACAGAACATGAGCGCATTTTTGTATTATATTTATTTTTCTTTTCAATAACACAATGGAAGTTGCCGGATTTCACCTAATTAGAGTATTTCCGACAACTTCCATTTGGATATTTCGTGCGGATATTATATAAACTGTCGCTATAGTGACGGCATAGCAGCAACGTTGTTAGCTATACGATAGTGACAACGCCCGTGCCAGACCAATCAGGACTCCACACTCCCCGGAGCATGCCTCTCCCATAAGGCGGTGACATACTCAGCCACATATGAACGCCGCGAGTCGTTGTATAATCGCCATGCTCATACACGAAATTGGTAATTGCATACTTTGTACCGTCGGTCAGCATCACATACTCGTTGGAGTTCTTAGTCTTGTTGCTTGCAATTCCACCAACATTGCACATGGTTTTGACTTTGGTTCTTGCATTAGGCGAATACTCAGGTGCCACATAGACCTTACTGTTATTTTCCTTATACCGCCTCTCAGTACTCGTCCATGCATTGGCGGGTATGCTATACGGGGTATCGTATTTTTTGTCACTTACATCTGCAAACGCAGTGACGACCATAGATGCCATCAGCATACACACCAGCAGCAGAGTGGAAATCCTCTTAACGCTCTTATTATCCATCATGTCGCCTTCCTTTCTTAAATTCTGAATGTTGTTCTTGTTTTGAGAGCCGAACCTTGCCCTATGACACCCCGTTAGAAGCTGTTCTGAAAAAGCCCTCCTTTCTTTCGGTGATCGGTGATCAGTGGGAAACCGGGCGTACATTGGTTTCTATAGCTCGATGTTGGCATTAGATGGATCCGCTCTCATATTTATGTTGATTCAGAACCTTCGAATATTACACGGTTCTACAAAATTCTTATGGTATCGCATGACAGGCCTTTGCAGGAGGCGTGAAGTGAGGAACAATGGGTTGCTATAGCGTAATTGTTAACTCCCTAAAAACTTCTCAAAATACTCCTTCGATCGGCATCATGCCAGATACGTAGTCATATGACAAAAAGAGCGGTTTGTTCTTTCCCTTATCAGTCAGTCCATATGCGATCACCACATCCAGTGTCTCCTCTATGCCCGGCAATTCGTACTGAAAGTACCTCTTGGGGTCTGGGTCTGCAACCCCACCCTGATCAAAGTAAGCTGGCTCAATTGCTATATCATCGCCAATGCGCATACGGAAATGACTAATAAATGGGAACCTTACAAATTCACTATCTATTACGTCTACGGGTACATCTACATTTTCTATGGTAAGAGAAATGGCAACATAATAATCATATGTGTGGCTGCCTGATAGTTGATACTTTGCGCTGTCGATACCTGCGCCTTCCATGTCGTCAGCCATCTTTACATCGTTCACATAGAAGTTGACGTGACCAGCTCCGGAGCCATCGAAGTTATTTATTTCGAATACTTTCCCAGCTTCTACATATTCCCCCATGGTATAACCGCTTTCGCCGTATGTTCCATCTTCGCCAGAAGGGTCTGTAGCTTCCGCATTGTCGTTACTATGAATCCTGTCACTATTTACCTGCGACTGGGCGCAGGCACATAATGTGAACAATAGAGCAATACATAGAGTGACCAACAGTTTAGCTTTTGCAGACATGAATATTATACTCCTTAGTTTGTTTCAGTTACGCGGGATTATATTGATTTCCGCCGCGGCTTAATTCATACTATAAATCTGAGCAATAGCGCAAGGGTGCAATTTTGCCTTGAGCATATTTCTGATTTCTCAATAAAGCAATGAAAGCTGCCGGTTTCTATCTGTTTGACAATTCCGGCAACTTTCATTTTAGCTATTTTGCGCAGGTGCTATATAAGCTGTCGCTGTGGCAACGGTACAACAGCAATGCCTATTCGTTATACAATGGTAACCGTGCCGTTGCCGGTCCAATCCGGACTCCACACCCCGCCCAGTGTACCGCTGCCATAAGTGGGGGTCATACCAAGCCACATGAAAACTCCATAGCCCGTTGTGTAATCACCATCTTCATAGACAAAATTGGTAATTGCATACTTCACGTCGTCAGCCAGTACCACATAACCACGGGAGTTTTTGGTCTTATTAGTAATAATCCCTCCAACATCACACATGGTTTTGACCTTAGTTCTCAAACTGGGGGATTCCGAAGGAGCCACATAGACCTTACTGTCATTCTCTTTATACCGAGCGGGGGAATTTACCCATGTGTTAGCAGGGACATTATAACGGGTGTAATCCTCATCGCGTACATTTGCCGCAAAGGCGGAAACAACTGTGGTTGCCATTAGCGCGCATGCCAACAGCAGAGTGGAGATTCTCTTGATGATCTTGCCTTCCATCATGTCGCCTTCCTTTCTTAATTCCTAATGTTGATGTTGATTTGAATGGCAAATCTTTACCGTGCAGCACCCCACCACCGAGGGTTCTCATAATCTCCTCCTTCCATTTACTGATTAGTGACCCTCAGAAAATGAGCGCACATGGATCCCTATAGCTGGATACTGGCATTATTAGGTAGATTTGCCTTCACAAGTATGTTGATTCAGAATCTCTGAATATTACACAGTTTCACATAAATTTCATGATACCGTAGGATTGATCCGCACGAGAGGTTCGAAATGCGGAACAGTAGTCGCTATGCGTTGATCACGAGGTGCGAGGAACTTCTAATTGCATTAAAGGAGAAAGAAGGGGATGGATTTCCGCCACAGAGACGGCAATCCATCCTCTTCATACATGTGCATATGTTGTTTTCAGTAGGTACAGGGACTACTTTGCAACAACGGAATTAGTCGTAACGGTTTTCGAATCATTACCAAAAGCATCTTCGGCATAAAGCGTAACAATTGCTCGATATGTTTTCCCCGACGTACCTGAATAGGTATAGCTACCTCGGAAACTACTTGAATCGCTATCTAATAAGCCATTATAGTTGGATCCCGTTTTAGTATATACTTCCTGCCAACGATTTCCGTCCTTTTCCTGAATTACAATTTTTGTTGCCCCGATTGAGTCCATGGTTCTTTTGGGACGGATACTAATAGAAATGGCAACATCACCCTCAGATCCACTGGTGGCAGCTACTGAATAATAAGAAAAATAGTCGCTCGCGCGCATAGGCACGATTGATTTACCCATTAGCGGAGTAGCTTCAACGGCACAAGTACAAAGGGAAATAGCGAATACAATGGTTAGCACAAATGACAATACCTTTTTCATTTAAAAGTGTCTCCTTTTATTACACGGAATCAAGCAAGTTTTTAATCTCTTCTATTGACAAGTCGCCCGTAATGGTACAGGTAAGGAGTTCTTGTGGCATCCATACTGCGGTTAATTGCTGGTTGTTGGACATAATGTAGTAGGTAATACCATTTTTATTGTAAAGAATCATGTCCTCAGAGTCTTTTTCAAAAATGGTTTGTCCAACAACATCTGGAGAATTGTACCGGAATATTGTAAGAGAAAATATGCGGTCATTAGAAGTATATATCGCCTCAATTTCGACTTGACTTGGCAAAGAGTAAACAGATACCTTTGCAAGCTCAAAACCATTTGGCAACTGTTGCGGAATTACACTTTGTTTAATGCCGCAAGCATCTAAGGCATCTTGAAGCGAAGTATACTCTCCGTCGGGAGACTGATCGGTTGAATTTTGAATATCGGCATCAGAATCAGCTTCATTTTGTGAGGATGCAGAAAAGTGGAACGTTTCATCTGTCCAGCGGGCTATGGCGCCAAACACATCAATGCCAAGAGCTTGTGCAGTTACCAAACTGCCCAGTACGACCAAAACAGCAATAGCGGCAGCAACAGAAGGTTTCCATCGAGAGGTGTTGGGCCTGCTTTTTTTAGATGTGCGAGATGCGCATTCGACCAGACGTGAATGTTTGTCGAGGAAGCGGTTCAAAGACGCGTTGACATCAAATTCGGGGGCGGCCTTAATTTGTTCGATTTCCTCTAAGCGTGCATCCATCTCAGCTGCCGAATATGTGAAATCGTCTACAGCATCCCACATATCTGCCAGCACATCGGTCAGTTCGTCGATCGGCATATTATTAAGATGCTCGTTGATTTGAGAGTTGCCCTCTTTTGGATTACAATTCACAGGGGGGATTTTGTCCTCTAGCATCTTTGTACACCTCCTCGCTCCTATATTGATTAAATAATTAATAACATTACATCGAAGTGAAAATTTTATGAGTCATCAAGGGAATTCTTTATCAGCTCCTTATAGTGAGCTTTCGCACGAAAGGCTCTGGTTCGGCAATTTAAGATCGAAATGCCGAGCCGCTGAGCAATATCCTCGTACGACAGTTGTTCCTCAAATAGCAGAATCAAAATTTCTCGTTCCTTTGGGGACAGTCCCTTTGGCAACGAATCCTCTAAAGGCTCGTGATAAGTATCTTCAGCAATTACGGCTGTGTCGTGGATAAGCGGTATTTCAAGCCTGTGCCGTGCGGACTTTGTTTCATCCAGAATTAAGTGCTTGAGAGTCTGACTCAACCAACCGCCGATATTGGGACGGGTGAGAAGATCCTTCTGCTTATATAGTAGTATCAAGAACGTTTCTTCCACCAAGTCTTCGGCCAAATGTCGATCTCGCAGGACATAGTATGCCTGTCTAAACAGGCGGGCGGAGTGTTCCCGATATAATTCGATAAACCATTGATTTTGTTCAGGCATATGAGATATTCCTCTCTGCACACGCTCATATATAGGATATACCGCAGAATGAAAGCATTGTAAGCTTGCAGCCGTTTTCCATTCTCTCATCCAAGGAACTCTTTGCTCTAAGTTAACGCATTGAGAAGGTCGGTAGGTTCAAATTCCAATGTGGTCGCAATTTGAACTATTGCTGGCGAATTCAAGGCCTGTTACCTATAATTATATGAAGAAAACGAAAATTGATAGTTGATCATATTACCATAGACCGCTGGATCCGATCCGCGTTCCGAAACTCCAATCTGTAAGATGGGAGCTGTTGGAATTGTGCCCCATGGTGGAAGAGTTCTTGATAGAATTGGAAATTAGTTTTTCTGTTTTCTTGATGAACTCACTGGTGTCTACAATAATGATTAGCTGCTGTATATCATATCTATATCTCTCGAAAGCGGGAGTACTGACAAAAAAGACTTCTTTTCGTGGGTGCTTATTGCCGAAAATCCTATTAGGACTTATAATAGACCCTGATAGCACATTCCGTCAATCCTATTTGGGCAATATAATGAGTACCAATAGGAATTTCGAAGGATGGGATATGTGCATGACCGTGCTAAAGAAGGATCTACAATGTACTATCGGTAAGAATATCAAAGACGCTCGAATGGCTTGCGGCTATACGAAAGAAGTCCTGGCAGAAAAAGCGGAGATTTCAGTTGAACATATTACGCAGGTCGAACGCGGTGACAAGATGATGAGCATCCCCAGTCTTGTGCGCATGGCCGAAGCTCTGCATGTCAGCGTAGATGCATTGATATACGAGCACTCCACGAACGATGCAAGGCAGAGTATTGCCCAGCTTCTCGTAACTGTAAGTGAAGATGATTCGCGGAGGCTGTTTGCACTTCTTCAATATGTTAACGACCATTTCCTACAATAGATAAATCGCAGGCAAGATGCCGTGCCATGATGGTGGGTAAGACATGGAGTTGAACGAAGTCAATAAGGGTGGGAGAGTTGCATGACGCCGGAACAGTATACGATGTTCAGTGAAATTTATATAGATAACTGGCCTAAACTGCTGCGCTACGTCAAAGCAAACAAAAGTTGCGCCGGTGCAGCGGAAGAACTTGTTCAAGATACGTTTCATGATGCGTGGAGCAAGTTCGATGAATTGAATGACCACGAGAATATCGGTGGCTGGTTGATGCTGACATTGAAAAATAAAATGCGGAATTATGTAAGGACACGGCAAAGAGAAGCCAAATTGTTTTCTGAACACCTTGACAGGCCAGAGGATATTGCCTCCCCTGATAATTTTGTTAATACGATTATAACGATGAATACCCTTTCAGCTGTGCAAAAGTTTGTTTGCGATCATTTCAAGGATGACGACATTATCCTTTTCCAAAGGGTATTGATCGAGGGGAAAAGCCATAAAGATGCATCTGAAGAACTGGGAATAACGGTGTGGACGAGCCAAAAACGGCTTGAACGCATACGCAAAAAGATAAAAGAAGAATTCCCGGATTTTTGACCGCGATTTTTGTCAGCGGTTATTCGACGGCTACATATACTTAGCGAAGGAGGTTCAGAATATGGCTGTAATAAAAAATGCTGATATGTACTCCTATCTGGACCAATTAAGTACACAGGAATTGGAGTCCCTTCTGCAAAAAGACGCGGAAGACCCAGATTGCGGAGATCTGGATATGGTTATGTACATTATGGAGGTGATAGAAAAACGTGAGGGTAGGGCTGATAGGGCAGCTGCCGCTGATGCGTTGAAAGATTTTTTTTCTGTTTATGCAACACCTGAAGGCGACGGGCGTTGCCTGTATCCCAGTAACGACGCAGATGACAAAGAAGCCAAAAGTGATCCCGCTAAAGTGTTCCATAAGTCGAGACATCGCAAGTTTTCTCTCCGAGGTGCGGGACTTATCGCGGCCGTGTTGGTTTGTGTATTTTCACTGGCGGCGTGTTCTGTCGGGGGGATCGGTAGATTTTTTCAAATGGTTGGGAGATGGACATCTGAAGTTTTTACTTTTGAGAACACCTATGAGGGAGATATACCGAAAGACACTGGAACGGAAATAACTGCTCCACTGGAGAATACAAAATATACATCGATGGAAGAAGCTCTAGCAGCGTATGGAATAACCGAAAAGGTCGTACCTACGAAGTTTCCGGAAAATCTCGCTGTTGCGGCGATAGATGTGAGCAAATCTGAACACGGAAATTTTGTTAAGTTTTGCGCCGTATATCAAGGTGGAGATCATTATCTGATATTGCAGATACGACAGATTTCGGACGCAAATACCGAGAGCTTCGAAAAAGATAGCTACGACGTGACCGAATGCGTAAAAGATGGGATCAGACACTATTTTTATACGAACATGGGGTCAAACTGTGTCACATGGTTTAACGGCAATTTAGAGTGTTCAATTGGTACAGATATATCAAAAGATGATTTAATCGCAGTTGTAGACTCAATTTATGAAAGGTAATTAAGATATGACAACAACAAAAACATTGAAAAGATGTACATCACTTATCCTGGCTATTGTCCTTACCACACTGCTGGCTACGACTGCGGCTGCTGCAGAGACGCGCGCAAGCACACTGATTTTTTCCCATTCCTGCGTTGCAAGTATGGAAACTGATGGAGAGATCAATGTCACATTTTCTATTACGGGAAAGAAAATAATGTCGCGTATCGGCGCACAAAGTATGTATTTCTATGTCAAGGATGGGAATACATGGACGCTTTCGAAGTCGTATGGCCAGTACTCCACTGGAATGAGCACAACGAATAAGGTGACATACGATAATACGATTACTTACCAAGGGTCGGCGGGGGCGCAGTATAAAATTGTCGTGACCCTGTTTGTCAAGGACTCCGAAGGCGAAACAGATACCCGCACGTATACCAAGTATGTGTAAACACATGATCCAAAGAGTGCCAATGTAAATCAACCGGTCGATTCGAATAAGTATCTAGACATAATTGAGCAGATTTCCCATTCAATTATGCACGGTAATTGCACAGCACCTCTTTTACAAAATACAACTATTTGCGAGGAGATAACAGATGAGGAAAGCGCTATGTGTTGGCATCAATAGTTACGCGCATTGTTCAAGGCTTTATGGATGTGTTAACGATGCAACCGCGGTCGCCCAAGTACTATCTCGGCATGGTGATGGCAGAGTAAATTTTGACGTAAGTCTTATGTGTGCGGAGGACTTTGATTCCCAAGTCAGTTGTCAAAGTCTAAAAGCCGCGATTCGCGGACTGTTTGACACCGAGGCTGAAATCGCAGTATTCTACTTCTCCGGGCATGGCGCAATTGATGCCTTTGGCGGCTATTTATGTGCCAGCGATATTGAGCAGCCGGATGAAGGCGTTAGTTTGGAATATGTAATGCGATGTGCAGAGAGTTCAAATTCCCATAACAACATTATCATATTAGACAGTTGCCATAGCGGAGCGGCCGGATCGCCGTTTGTTTCTGGGACTTCGAACAACGCATGGCTTAAACAAGGAACAACCATCTTAGCAGCATGCGGTAGGGATGCATATGCAACCGAACGTAATGGCCATGGCGTTTTCACCGATCTTTTGGTTGAAGCTTTAGAAGGCGGCGCAATGAACTTGTTAGGTGATGTTACTCCGGGAAGCATTTATTCTTACATAGATCGTTCACTTGGAGCATGGGATCAACGCCCAATCTTCAAGGCCAATATTCAGCAGTTCATCACGCTAAGAAACAATTCTCCGCAGATTTCCATTGCAAACCTGCGTAAAATTATTGATATCTTTCCCAATCCTGATGAAGATTTTCCTCTTGACCCAACATATGAACCTGACAAACACGAGGTTAAAAATAAATGCGTCAATAGGGAACACGAGGCAACATTTGACCTGCTTCAGGATTTTGTGAAACTAAATCTAGTCGTCCCCGTCGGTGAAAAACATATGTATTATGCTGCAATCCATAGCAGATCATGCAGGCTTACTGCTCAGGGACGTCATTACTGGAAGCTAGCCAAAAACGACAGGATCTGATGTGAGGAGGAATTCACCGTGGCAAAGATTAATGTTTTCATTCCGCACCGCTGGAACAATTCGGATTACGATGAAATTAGTGCTTTGTTAAACCGTACAAAATATAACGTAAGAAACTATTCTGTACCGGCCAGTAGCCCCTTTGATAGTATTGACCGGCGTTATAATGTCGACCCGCAAATTCAAAAGCAAATTCAATATGCATCTGTCGTGGTCTGCTCTAACCGCCCGGCCAATTCGAACGGTATGTCTATTGACGAAATCAGGTATGCACTTAGCATTGGGAAGCCAGTTGTAGCTGTTAAGATTACGCAAAGTGACAGCAGTTCAATTGTAGAATTATGCATCCCTATCATCGCTAAAAGAGTTGATTCTATAGAAAAGTGGATTGATTCAGTAACATAAGTAAAATAGCGTCTGTTGAAGAAAAAACTTCAACAGACGCTTGACACTTAATAATTGTGAAAATGCACTTGGGTTTGCTTCTCGTTCTTCCTCGGCTATCCGTGAAACAACGACCCAGGCCGCGGTAGGGGGGCGGCCTGGGTCGTTGTTTATCTTGATAAGGTTACGGCTAAGATGACATCTTTGATTCACTTTCGCACAAATGATCCATAAGCATCCCTCGGGGTTTGCTTAATCTCTGCCCACGAGAAGCGAAATTGTCATCGAACTGGTGCTATTATTCTTATATACGGCATCGTAATAAGGTCTGGAAGAGTCCGACATCTTATCGATTGAAATGCAAGAGCAACCCGCCTGAATACCGCTTTCATAGTATGTACTACTTGTGTTACTTTCTTCATTAGTGCTGAATGTGCCAGTGAAAACGGAGCGCCTTGCGCCGCCGACAGAAGAAGCATTTCTAATGGTTACGGTTACGCTTCTATTTCGAGTTGTAGCATAACCGTCATAATCGGGATGGGTAAAGTAAAATCCCGCAAAAAACGCAATTGAAGTATCGTACTGATATGTTGTCAAAGTTCCACCTGCGGGAATATCATACTGAGTCCCATTGACGTACAGTGTACGTGTTTGATAATAAGTTTCAACAATATTGCCCGCAGCATCACGAATTACGATCGCAAAAGGGTTTTCGTCTTTGACATCATAATTCTGATCAGCGTCTAGGCTAACAGCAAAAGCCAAGGAACACAATGAAAGAACCATGACTGCAGATAGGATAAAACTGATAAAGCGATTCTTCTTCATTGTCATACCTACTCCTTTCGCATTCTACCAGGCATATGTGTTCTTATTATCTCATCAGTGATTGTCTGCATCCGCGCCGAGTATAAACACCTCCTTCCTAATATCTTCGACATTAAAATGCAAAGCAATCACTGTAACTAAAGAGGTTATCTTGTGAATATGGTTTTCTCATTAAAGGTAAGCTTGTAGACGCTCTCCGGCTCGATTGGCTCGTCGAACCGTGTCCAAATCATGCAACTATCGTCGGCTTGGTCGGCTGTGAAGCTCCAATCACAGGGGATAGGTTTGCCGTCCGCGTCAAATACCCTAAACGCGCCGAGAATGCCGGTGGTAGAGTCCACATAGTCGGCGAAATACGCTGCCACGGACAGCTTGGAGCACTCGATCCGCTCCGCCGTCAGTTCCTCCCCGCCATAGGTC
>OLWA01000481.1_pt1 | contig 49983 bp, 50 predicted proteins | sample 1673251 | NCBI WGS metagenome assembly OLWA01 (sample SAMEA3178937, study PRJEB25190) | human gut metagenome | biome: human gut; feature: human-associated habitat; material: faeces | place: Austria | collected 2013 | reverse complement strand
CAGTGGTACTGTCAATTGTCATAGCACTCGCGCTGTTTTTTGCATTGCCGTATTTTCTTTCTGGGCTTTTTAAAAAGGTGATAAGCTCACAGATGCTCATAGCGTTCATAGAGGGTGTTATCAGACTGGCAATATTTCTGGGGTATATAGCAATTATATCGATGACACCTGATATTAAGCGCACATTTATGTATCACGGCTCTGAGCATAAATGCATCAACTGCATAGAGCACGGGCTTCCGCTTACAGTGGAAAACGTGAGAAAAAGCTCAAAGCATCACAAGCGCTGCGGCACAAGCTTTCTGCTTATAGTAATGCTCATAAGCATATTATTTTTCATGTTTATCCGTGTGGATTCAAAGCCGCTGCAGTTATTGTTACGACTTGTGCTTATTCCTGTAATCGCAGGGGTATCTTATGAGTTTATCAGACTTGCAGGCAGATATGACAATCCGGTTGTCAACATGCTTAGTGTACCGGGGCTTTTAATGCAGCGAATGACCACAAAGGAGCCGGATGATGAAATGATAGAGGTTGGCATCGCATCGGTTGAGGCCGTGTTTGACTGGAAGAAATGGCAGGAGGAAAACAATGTGTGTGCACATTGACCGCCGGATAGAAGGTATATATGACATATAGAGAAGCAATTTTACTTGGGGAAAGCATATTACAAAAAGCAAAGATAGTTGATGCAAAAAACGATGCATGGCTGCTTTTAGCCATGGCATGCAGGATAGATCACACATATTACTATGTGCATATGGATGAGGAAATGTCGCAGGAGCAGATAAGGGAATATCAAGCATTGCTGAGTAAGCGCGCTGAGCGTATTCCGCTCCAGTACATAGTCGGAGAGCAGGAGTTTATGGGACTCAAATTCCGTGTGAACAGCAATGTGCTCATACCGCGTCAGGATACAGAGACTCTTGTAGAGGAGGCACTCAAGGTGATAGAGCCGGGTATGAGAGTGCTTGATATGTGTACAGGAAGCGGCTGCATAATTATAAGCATCTTAAAGAACACGACTAATGTGGACGGTGCAGCCTGTGATATCTCAAAGCAGGCGCTCAATGTGGCAAAGGAAAACGCAAGGCTTAACGGCGTGTTTGTTGATTTTGAGAGAAGCGATCTGTTTGAGCATGTCGATGAGATGTATGATGTGATAGTATCCAATCCACCATATATAAGAAGCGACGAGATACCGCATCTGATGCCGGAGGTGTCGGTATTTGAGCCGCATGAGGCTCTTGACGGCTCTGAGGATGGACTTTTATTTTACAGGCGTATCATAAAGGATTGCAGGGCAAATCTAAAGCCACAGGGCAGGCTGCTTTTTGAGATAGGCTGCGATCAGGGCAGACAGGTGTCAGAGATGATGCAGTTTGCCGGATTTAGCGATGTACATGTGATAAAGGACCTGGCGGGAAACGACAGGGTAGTATCGGGAGTGTATGACAGCAAGGAGGAAAAACATGTTTGATAAGTTAGAAGATCTTATACACCATTATGAAGAGCTGATGAATCTGCTCAGCGAGCCGGATGTGGCAAATGATGCAAACAGATTTAAAAAGCTTATGAAGGAGCAGAGTGACCTTGCTCCTATAGTTGAGACATATAAGAAATATAAAGAGTGCAAGCAGAATATCGAGGATTCACTGGCTATTTTGGATGAGGAATCAGATGAAGAGATGAGAGAGCTCGCAAAGGAAGAGCTTAAGGATTCAAAGGAACAGGTGGAGGAGCTTGAGAAGGAGCTTAAAATACTTCTTCTGCCAAAGGACCCTAACGATGACAAGAACGTAATCGTCGAAATCCGTGCCGGTGCAGGCGGAGAGGAAGCAGCACTTTTTGCAGCGGAAATCTACCGTATGTATGTGCACTACGCAGAGAACAGAGGCTGGAAGGTGGAGACACTTGATGCCGATGAGACAGGAATCGGCGGCATGAAGTCTGTCGAGTTCATGGTAAAGGGCTCAGGTGCATACTCTATCCTAAAGTATGAGTCGGGAGTACACCGTGTGCAGCGAGTGCCTGAGACAGAGTCGCAGGGACGTATCCAGACCTCTACATGCTCAGTTGCTGTAATGCCTGAGGCAGAGGATGTGGATGTCAAGATTGATGACAAGGATATCCGAATTGACGTAATGCGTGCTTCCGGAAACGGTGGACAGTGTGTCAACACAACTGATTCAGCTGTCCGACTGACACATTATCCAACAGGTATTGTCATCTACAGCCAGACTGAGAAGTCACAGATACAGAACAAGGAAAAGGCTTTTGCACTTCTTCGTACAAAGCTCTATGACATGGAGCTTCAGAAGAAGCAGGATGCAGAGGCAGAGGAGAGACGAAGCCAGATCGGTACAGGAGACCGTGCTGAGAAGATTCGTACCTACAACTTCCCACAGGGACGTGTGACAGATCACAGAATCAATCTGACACTCTATAAGCTTGACAAGATTCTTAACGGAGATATCCAGGAAATAATTGATGCCTGTATCGCAGCCGACCAGGCGAAGAAGTTAAGCCGCATGGAGACTGAAGCCTAAAAGCCTTGATTTTACTGGGGTTTTAAAGAAATATCTATATATATGAATTTAATAAAAGCGTAATTGAAACGGTCTTTGACACATGTCATCGACCGTTTTTCTTTTGAGCATATAGTATAGATGCACTGTACACCCTTATTTTTGGGTTTGGATGTATGTATAGACCTATGGTTAACTTTAGTTAATTTTATCGCATGTATTCATATACAAATTTAAAAGTCCTGTAGTTAGTTGAGTTAGAGCTGACTTCTCTTTAAAATTTAAAAGGTCAAATAGTGTATCGATAGAGTTTATTTTATTAGATTGTTTTTCTACAGCGGAATATGCATGTTCTATTCCAGCATCTGTTAAATATTTTTTATAATCAGAACTATCAAAACGTAACGCTTGAGCTATATATTCCAGCCAATTGGTTCCTCTTTGTGAGGTTTGGGTATTGCGTTGTTTTATTTTTCGGTAAGTTTCTATTGTCAGTACTTTATCGGATTCAGGATTGCTTTTGTAAAATAAATCATAAACGATATCACACACTTCTTCATCAGTATAGCCTAGCTTTTGCTGATTATAATTAATAAGCTCTGATATGGCATATGGTTGGTATCCTTTTTCTGTAAATGAACTATTGTGATTTGCTAGACATCGAAATGTATTAATTATAATGGATTTATAGTCATAAGGTAATAGATTATATAATTTTAAATAATCTTCCTTTGATATTTCAGGGTTCATTTATTTTATCCTCCTAAACAAGTGATTATTATATAAACAATTTTATCATTATTTTTTCATATATAAAATAATATTCCCATTTTCCCACCAAAAAATGTAAATATAAAAAAATAGTAGGACAAATTTTGCTTGCAGTTGTCTTACGACATATGGATGTTGTTTTGATAGTATAAAGATACAAATTAAGCAATGTATTTAAGGAGGAATGTTACATGACAAATGAGAGCAAGGACATTAAGTTTGTTGGAATTTCGGTGAAGGATGGACAAGCACCAGCTATAAAATTTAAGGTGTTCGATTGTATTAATGATAAGACGCTTGAATTATCTATTCCAAGAACAGAATTGTCACCTAGAAATGTAGAAAATTTAATAGCGAGTAATAATGGAATATGTGAAGAACCAGAAGAAATTTGCAATTTTTTACTTAAAAGTTACAATTCATGTTTAAAAACAAGACAATTTCCTATAGAAAGATGCCATACACAGGTGGGATGGAAAGAGATTGATGGTAAGCCTGTATATTTGGGACAGAATGTTATAAGTGACAATGAAACATTGCAATCGGAATATTCTGGAAAGCTGGATTTGAAGCCAAGTGGAGATATCAAAGAAGTGATTGATATGTTAAATTGTGAAATCATTGTAACTCAGGAGTGGAGTAAGTTAGAAGCTATCCTTTGTGCTGCAGTTGGGTCTTTGATACTATCTTATGCGAATCATTTTTGGAATTCAGACTTAAATAATGTAATATTGCATTTGTTTGGGGGAAGTTCAAATGGTAAATCGACGGCATTGACGTTGTTTGCAAGTGTTGCAACAAATCCACAAAAAAAGAAAGGGTATTGGCATACATATACTTCTACTGAAGGTTCTTTGATTAAAAGAATTGGTAATAATGAAGGATTACCAGTTGTAATTGATGAAATTTCAGGAGTTACTAAGAAACAGTTGGATAGTTTTGTATATTCGATTGGAAATGGAGAGGAAAAGGATAGATTAAAGCCAGGCGGAAATGGATTGCAGGAGTCGGCAGTCTTTCAGACGGTTGTCTTATCAAGTGGTGAACTCTCATTGCTGAAAAAGTGTACACAAAATGAAGGATTGCGTGCAAGATGCTTTGAGTTTGCCAATGAACAGTGGACTTATTCAAAGTCTCAAGCGGTGCATATTAAATCATGTTTGAGCAAAAATTATGGTTTGATAGCTCCGATGATTGCAAGAGAATTAATCCATAATTCAAATCAGTGGAGAAAGCGTCTAGAATTTTATAGGGAAAGAGTAGAACAGGAAATTGAAAAGCGGAATATTACATGCTCAATTAAAGATAGAGTGGGGGAATATGTGGCACTTTTCACTTTGGCTGGTGAGGTAATCAATGTAACATTAAATGTTTCATTGGATATTGATAAAGTTTATGATTTTTTCTTTACAAATATTGTAGTGGCAAATGATGAGGAGGCTAACATGGGAAAGAATGCATACTATACTATTATGAAATATGTTTCAGAACATAGAGATTTATTTGCAGATGCAGGTTTTTATGGTGGAACTCGTTCACAATTTAATACATTTGATTTGGATGCAGATAAAGATGGTTTTATATATGGGTGTAGAAATCATATTGTGGATGATAAAGTTTATAATAATATTGTTGTTTTTAGGTCTGGTAGAATTGAAAGTGTATTATCAGAAGCTGGATTTTCTGAAACGAAAGTGGCTCTGTATAAATTAAGACAAAGTAAGCTTATAAAAACTAAGGATGCAAATAGAAACACTTATCCATATGTTATAAATGGCACAGAGGTTAATTGTGTGGCTGTATATTTTGAGGATAAGGGAACTGAGGTACAAGATATCGGAGATGAAACTGAATAATAGATTAAAGAGGGCAGTCATTCGACTGTCCTTTTTAATACCATAATAGATATTCAAATAAAAAACGCAGGGGTCTCATAATTTAAGACAGCTTCTGGCAGCATAAGATTTTTTTACATTTAATATCCAACTCAAGTTGGAACATAGTAAATGTCAGTAGAAGGCTGACAATATAAGCTGGGAACTCAAGGTAAAGCAATCCTAGATAAGCTTAATTTTGAGTGGAACAGATGATTCGCATATAGCCAGTCATCTCCAGCAACAACAAATAATTAAAATCAGGAGGAAATAATCATGGAAGTAGTAGCAAATGTACAGGCGATAGTATTCGCATTAGGTGTAAAGACAACTAATGTGGTAAAGCAGTTAACTGAGGGTGATGCAGTAGCTGTTTATGAAGGCACAAGAAAAGCAGAAAATGACGCTCAGGTAATGGAGCGTTATGAACAGGCAGTAGAAGCATGCCGAGTATGGCTTCGAGCTGTTGTAGGTACACAGGTCATTGCTAATCAGAGTGATGATATCTGTGTAGAGGCAGAATTAATAATGCCAGATAGACTGGTAGAAGTAGCAGTTTATTCTGCACAGTATCCATTTGGCGGAGGCTGTAATGCAGATGTAGTTGAAAAACTGCATACACCTATCGGTAATTTTGGATATCAGGTGTATCGAGCAATATTGGATACACCAATCAATCCAGTAAAGGAACTGTATAAGTTCTTTCAGGATTTGATTCATCAAATCCACAATATAATAGTCATGCCAATTCATTGTGATGGCATGGACGATTTACTCAACAAGTACATTGTTGAGGATGAGGGGATTGTGGATGTCCTTGGGGTATCCAGATACGATGCTCTCTGGAGCAATGTCATGGATTTCATGGCAGATGATTACTCAGAGGGGGCGGTGTAATATGGAGAAATTGAAAAAGTGGAGATTCCACTTGAAAGACAAAGGGGATTTTGTCTTAACTGGAGTGGACAGATATGGACGAGAAGTTCATATTCCAGTCCAACAGGATAATATCCAGTATGTAAAGCTGGATACCTCATTCCTCCAGCTAAATATTAATAATAAGATAGAAGGATATCTACTCTGGTTTAAAAATGCAGATATGTCTAAGGCTATCGCACCGATGCGAGCAGTCAAACGACAGCCTAAGCAATCCACCATTGATGCAGTTTACTGTATGATGGCAGAGGCATCAATGTATTTGTGTGGACTTGTAAAGGAAGTCGATAAGGATTACTTGCGAAGAACAAAGCCATTAAATTTGTTCCTCAATAGTGCATCGGACGATGAGGAAGCATTCAATCTTGATATTGCAGTCGAGATACTGCTCAAGGCTGGTGCAAAAGAGAAAATCAGCCCTCTTGATAAATTTATATAGATGTGAAAGGGACTTGTTTCTGTGTGGCAAGTCCTTTTCTTTTGCCCATACGCAGCATATAAAACTTCAAGGTTATTATCTGCTGATGAATATTTCTTGTAGGTATTCATCATAGATAGCATTTTTAAAACTTCAAATGTTGATTGTCTGTGGTTTTTGTATGTAGTTGTCGAATGGCAGGTACTTTCAGGAGTTTGTGAAATATGTGATTGTCTTGGTATTTTTATGTAGTTTTTAGGTCAAGAAATTATTCTCAAAATCTGAGGGGGTAGCATTATGATAAATTTTATAGTAAAAAACATAATTAGAGGTATAATAAAGTTAATTTTTATACAAGGAGAAATTTCATTATGGATAATGTGACAAAATGCTTAAGGTCAATAAGTGACAAAGAATTATGCTATTCAGAAGAAGGAATAAGACTGATTAATTTAGCACAGGAAATGATTGCAAGAGAGAGACAAGTTGTCTTACAGGAAAAGAATATTTTGATTGCTGGTTGTTACATTGATATGGTGGATGATGATACTATTAATGCTTTTGCGACAAAATATGATAATGAATACTATATATTTGTAAATAGAGGAATTGTTGATGCTCATAGAAGTTATTTAGAAAGTCTGAATTGGAGTTTTATCAATAATGAAGAAGAAAAAAAGGAATATATTCAATCATTGCTTGAGTATGGGTTTTACTTTATAGTTTTTCATGAATATGCACATATTTTGTGTGGACATATAGATGCTGAACTAGATAGTCCAGATGATTTGAAAGCGCAGGAATGTGAGGCTGATATTTTCTCTTTTGATTATTTGTTAAAATATATTCAATATACTAAAGAACTTGACGAGTATACTAAAGAATTTGAAAAGTTGTTTTTAGCAGTATACTTACTGATGGAGCGAAGTCAGAAAAAAGAGTACAGAGAGTGGTATAATGATAAAATTATCCAAAATTATTATGACGAAGATAGAAAAAATAAGAGAAATCATCCTTTAAATGCACAGAGAATATTATATTTATATGAGATGTTAAATGTTGTGATAGTAACGGATAAAGTATATTTATTACCAGTAAAAGAGAAAATAATAGAAAAATTAATAAAGATAAAAGGACTAAATAAAAATAATATAACTAGTTTGGGTAATAATTACAAAATAGTTGAGGATTCTGTAAAAGAATTAAAACAGAGATTGGATAGCATAAGAGAAAAAATTCCAAGAATGGGAAATCAAATAAACAATAATTGAGTTGAAAAAGGACATAATTATGGTATAATTAGACCATAAACAAGGAGGTGTATATTATGCCACAAATAATTCCAATTAAAGACCTGAAGAATACATCGGAGATATCTGATATGTGCCATAAGACAGAGGAGCCAATTTATGTTACAAAAAATGGCTATGGCGATATGGTAATTATGAGCATGGAGATTTATGAGTCAACAATGAGACAGATTGCTATGTACAGAGATATAGAGATATCTGAAAAGCAGATAGAGGCAGGACAGGTAAAGGATGCCAGAACAGCACTTAGAGAAACGAGGGCAAAGTATGGCTTATAAATTGAATGTTACTGAGCATGCCGATGAACTGCTTGATAATCTTGTATATCATCTGGTTAATCGCTTAAAGAATAAATAGGCAGCCAGACATCTGCTGGATAGCATAGATATTGTATATGATAGGTTGGAAAATAACCCATATCAGTATCTGGAGTGCAGGGACACATATCTTGCCAAGAAAGGATATCGTGAGGCAGTAGTGCCACAGATGAATTATATTGTCATATTTGATGTGAGAGTGGATGTTGTGAATGTAGTTGGTATATTTCATCAGCTAGAAAATTATCAGAGCAAATTGTAATATGCTTTGGTGTAGAACAGAGTCAGTCAAAAGTTAGGCTCTGCTCTTTAAAAGGAAGAAAATATTGGAGGTCGTTACGTGAGAGAAAAATATCAGGTTTTAGTATTGCCATATAGATACATAGGCAGCGAAATTCAGTATGCTCTATTAAAGAGGCAGGATATGGGAGTTTGGCAGGGAATTGCAGGTGGTGGAGAAGATTTTGATAAAACCCCCTTGGTATCAGCGAAACGAGAAGCAAAAGAGGAAATGAATATTAATGAGAGTAGTGCATATATAGTACTTGATTCTATAGCATCTATCCCAAGCTATCATTTTAAAAACCATCAGGAATTATGGGGGAAGGAGACTTATGTAATACCTGAGTATTGCTTTGGGGTAAATGTGAAAGAAGATATATTACAGCTTTCAGATGAACATACGGAATATAAATGGTGTAGTTATCATGACGCAAACAAATTGCTTGAATGGGATAGCAATAGGGTGGCATTATGGGAATTGAATGAGAGACTGAAGAATGAAAGTTGCTAACAATATGTGTTTTAACGGTATTTGGGTGAGAGGAGGGCGTTTTTGGAATGGAACAGGAAAAGCTGAGAGCAGCTGTATGCGAGGATATTTTGGAAGAAGCAGAGTGGCTTTCTGACATGATACAAAGATGGTACGATGATAAGGACATTGATGGTGATGTGAGAATTTTTAAGGATGCTTCATCATTTCTTTTTGAGAGAGAGGATTATCGTTTTGATGTACTGTTTCTTGATATAAAAATGCCCGGAGAGAATGGGGTATCTCTGGCAAAGCATCTCCGCCGGCTTGGCGATGATATGCCAATCATATTTGTAACGGGTGAGCGGGAATATGTTCTTGAAGGCTATGAAGTACAGGCACTTCATTATCTGATAAAACCGGTGCAGGAAAAAAAGATTTTTGAATGTCTGGAGAGAGTTTATCGCAATTCATCACAGCAGGAAAAGTATGTGATATTGACAGGAGATATGGGCGTTGTTAAGGTTTTACAAAAGGATATATATTTTATAGAGGTGTTCGGTCACGATATAAAGTATGTGACAAGGCAGGGTGAATTTATAAAAACAGGTTCATTAAAAGAAGCTCTATGTGAGATTTCGGAGCAGGATTTTGTCAATTGTTATCGCGGAATTGCAGTAAATATTCGTTACATATGGCGTATAGAAAAGGATAAGCTGTATATGGCAGAGGAGTTTTGCAGCTTTAAAAAAACAATTCCGGTCAGCAGGCGTATGTATAAGTCGGTAAATCAGAAATTTATTGATTATAATAAAAACACATAGAAAAGAGGAAATTATGGAGTTTATTATAGCCGTAATTGTTATCTGCATTTTTATTGCAGTACTATCCATTGTTATTATGAAGATATGGATGCCGGGATATATGGTGCGTGAACTGGAGCAATATCAAAATAAGCTTCTAGAGCGTCAGTTTGAGGAAATTGACAATACATATCGTGAAATGCGTGGCTGGCGGCATGATTATAACAATCATATGCAGGTGCTTAAAATCTATGTTGAAAACAGACAATGGGAAAATGCAAAGGATTATATTGTACAGATGAATGAGGATCTGGAAAATATAGATCATGTAATAAAAACAGGGAATATTATGGCAGATGCTATTGTAAACAGCAAGGTATCTCTTGCAAAAAAGAAGGATATCAGTCTTGATGTCACGGCCAGAATACCCAAGGAAATACCGATGACCGATGTGGAGTTTTGTGTGGTTTTTGGCAATATTATGGACAATGCGATCGAGGCATGTGAAAAGTTAACATCAAAAGAAGATAAATTTATCAGAGTGTATATAGGTGTCTTTAAAAAACAGTTTTATATGTCTGTAAGCAATTCCACAGACCGGAAAAGGCGGATTGAAAAATATATATCCATGAAGGGGAAGGGACATGGGCTTGGTTTGCAGCGTATTGACAAGATTATTCAGGACAAGAAAGGATACCTGAATCGTCAGAATGAGCCGGGGGTATTTGTGACAGAGATCATGGTGCCATATATTTAAGCCGCTGTATGGGGAAAATTAAATACCACTTAAGTTAAAAATCATACCGCTTGCGCAAAAAAGCACAAAAAGTATGATTTTTTATTATATTAAAATTAGTTTTGCAATAGACGATGAAATTATTATAGGAAAGGATGAAAAAATGGAAAAGAAAAAAGACAATATATGTTTTGCTATACCGAAATATTTCTTCGCATTTTATGACTGTTTCAGAACGATATGGAGCATGGATAAAAAAGTGTATATTTATGGATTTGCAGCATTGCCATTTGCAGTATTGTTACAGATACTGCCGCTTTATATGCCTAAGCTGGTAGTGCAGGGGGTGGAAGATAGTATCAGTATGACAAAGCTTATATTTCAGCTTTGTGCTCTGATTTTGATATTTTTAACATGTGTTATTGTCAGATGGCAGTTCAATGGGCAGATTACAAGCCGCAATCAGATCATTGCAAAGGAACTGCAAAACAAGTTTGCAGCGAAATTACTTATGGTCGATTATAGTTATCTGGAGGATAAAAAATTTCTTGAACTACGAAATATAGTAAAAAAGGAGTTGTTTGGTGGAAAAGTTGGCGATGATGATTCCACAGGAAATTTAAAATATTTTGTGAAAGATATCTTTGGACTGTTTTTGACTTTAGCCATAATGTTTGTCTACATTGTATTTTTGGTTCGGTTGGAATGGTGGCTCGTTTTAATATTTGCCATGCTTTTTGCGGTAACTTATTTTAGCGGAAAGCTGACAGGAGCATATGAAAAGAAATGGGCAAAAGAGGGTGGTGAAGTCTGGCATAAAATGGATTATATCACCAGACGTACTGAGGATTTTTCAATGGCAAAGGATATCAGACTGTACAACATGGAGAAATGGTTTGATACACTTTTCCTGAGATATCGTAAGAAAAGACTTGATTATAAAGCGAAAGAAATGGAATATCGTCTGCTGGGAGAAACGGTTACATCTTTGCTTGAAACAATATCGTATATAGCATTTTATGGAGTGCTTGTCTGGAAGTTCATTAAGGGGATGCTGCCAATATCTGATGTTATCTTATACAATGGAATGATATCAGGATTTATTCTTCAGAGAAATAACAGCATGACGAATGTACACCATTTGATCAATAGTGTATTCGCATTTCGTCGTTATCAGGAATTTATTAGCTGCGGTGAGGATATGGAGGAGGAGGCTGTGGAGATAAAAAAGGCCGCACCACAGATAGAACTTAGGCATGTCAGCTTTGCCTATCCTTCTTCGGAATATAATATCATTGATGATATGAGCCTTAAGATAGACGCAGGAGAAAAAATAGCGGTTGTGGGATTAAACGGTGCCGGAAAGACAACGCTCATGAAACTGATCTGTGGGCTCTTACATCCGACAAAGGGGAAAATTCTTCTAAACGGAGTAGATATGGAAACAATGAAGCAGAAGGAGATATATGCATGGTTTTCCTGTGTTTTTCAGGATGTTCATTTCCTGCCGCTTTCCGTCAGGGAAAATATCAGTATGAAGCCTTTCAATGGTAAGGTGGATGAAAGGGTATGGGAATGCCTTGATAAAGCAGGAATGAGTAAGGAAATCAGCGAGCTTTCCCAAAAGGAGAATACCCTGATGGAAAAATCTTTAAATGATGATGCAACAGATTTTTCAGGGGGACAGCGTCAGAAGCTGATGCTTGCAAGGGCGTTGTATAGAGACTGCGGAGTTCTGATACTGGATGAACCGACAGCAGCATTGGATGCGATAGCGGAAAATGATATTTATCAGAAATACGCACACTTTACGCAGGGTAAGACCTCTTTTTTTGTATCACACAGACTGTCAAGCACACAATTTTGTGATCGTATTATTTTGATTGATGGTGGAAAGATCGCGGAGGAGGGCACCCATAAAAGCCTGCTTGAAAAGGGCGGAATATATGCCAAAATGTTTTCATTGCAGAGCAGATATTATCAGAAAAAGGTGGTGGATTAAATATGTCTAAAAAGGAAATGATAAAAATAAATCTACGAGGATTGAAATTGGTGTATTCATCCCTTTCGATTCCAAAGATTTTCGTTATATTGTTTGTGGTATTTGATGTAATGTTTAATTACTGGGGATTATTTTTTGCTTCACGTCTTATTGATGATCTTGTTTTAATGGCGGAAAGAGAACGGATATTAGGAGATTTTTTAGGTCTTACGGTTGGAAATGGAATTTTGTATTTGGCAATGTGTGTGGTAGTTAAATTTTATTTTTATGGTGGTTCCATGATATGGGAGGATGCCAACCATGAATTAAACAAAAAACTCATGTCGATGGACTATGAATATATGGAATCGGAAACGATTCAAAACAAACGGCGTGATATTGATAATATGGCTCGTGAGCATGGCTGTGGGCTAAATATGCTTTTTTGGACAGCGACGCCCTTTGTGGAACGTTTACTTCAGCTTATTGTTGCAGGAATGATCACCGTGCAGCTTTTCGTAAAATGTTTTACCGCGTATAAGACACAAGAGTGGAAAGGCATTTTGATCGTTTTGTCTTTTGTGACATTTTTGATCATATTTTTGTCTATAAATCAGAAGATGACACAGAAGATACAGGCTAAAATCAATTCAAGTATGGAGGAAAGACTGCCATATACAAGAAAATATGATTTTTATGTAGATGAATACATAGGCAGAGAAGAATGTGGAAAAACAGTAAGGATTTTCAATCAGCAACGCCTTTTATCCGTTACACTAAATGAAATTTTTGAGAAAGTTTCAAAGCTTTTGAGCGGGCAGGCAATTCTCGAAGCAAGAATGAATCAGTGGGCAGAAGGAATCAATGTGTTGATTTCAGGAATGATTTATCTTTTGCTTGGAATTATGGCATTAAAGCACGTGATTTCTGTTGGAAGTATCTGTCTTTATGCGGGATGTATTACCAATTTTTTGTGGCATTTTCAAAGATGGAACCAGCAGATATCCATACTGAAAATGAATACAAAATATGTAAAACAATATCTTGATTTTCTGGATATAAAAAATAAAAAATACGAGGGAACCTTACCGGTGGAAAAGCGCGATGATGATAAATTTATGATAGAGTTTGAAAATGTATCATTTCATTACCCGGGCAGTGAGAAAAATGTATTGGAGAATTTTTCAATTAAATTCCATATCGGTGAAAGACTTGCAGTGGTTGGTAAAAATGGTTCGGGTAAAACAACATTTATCAAGCTGTTATGCCGTTTGTATGATCCTACAGAGGGAAGAATACTGTTAAATGGAATTGACATAAGAAAATATGATTATAAGGAATATTTAAGCCTGTTCAGTGTCGTATTTCAGGATTTTCAGATACCGGCATTTACACTGGGACAGACTGTTGCAGCGTCACAGGAATATGATGAGAAACGGGTGAAGGATGTTGTGAAAAAAGCAGGACTTTCCCAACTTGCAGCAAGAATGCCCTATGGAAATGATACGTATCTTACAAAGGAGTTTGATAAAAACGGAGTGGATATCTCAGGTGGTGAAGCACAAAAGCTTGCAATCGCAAGGGCATTATATCATGATACGTCATTTGTCATACTGGATGAACCAACCGCAGCGCTGGATCCTTTTTCTGAATATGAGGTGTACGCAAAATTTAACGAGTTAATTGGTACAAAAACAGCAGTTTATATATCACATCGACTTTCAAGCTGCCAGTTTTGTAATGATATTCTCGTAATTGATGATGGAAGGGCGGTGCAAAGAGGCAGTCATGAAACGTTGATTGGTGAGGAAGGGCTTTATGCAACACTATGGAAAACGCAGGCGAAGTATTATCAAAAAAGTTTTGAAGGTGGAAAATGAGAATTATAACTTTGGCATTGTATCATAACAGAAAAAGAGTTATAATACAGAAAAAGAGTTATAAACGGAGGCGGTTGAATGGAATATCTTAAGCGGGTTTTAGGAATTAAAGTGCGATATGAAAATAAAACTGTAGATCATTTGCCGAACTTTATCCGTACAAGATATATTTTGCAGAGAGTGTATCTGGATGCTCAAAAAGCTGTTTTTTTGTATCCTAAAAGCGAATTGGAGCAGATAGTAACATTAAAAAAACATCTGGAGCGTGTGCAAAAGAGTGCGGATTGTCCGGTTATTCTTGTGTTAGAGAAGATCACTGCACGGCAGAAAGAGTATCTGCTTCGAGATAAAATAGCATTTATTGTGGAAGGAAAACAGATTTATCTGCCGTTTATGGCAGTGTATTTGCAGGAGCGCTGCGATGCAAAAAAGAATGATCGAGAAGAAATTCTGCCATCTGCGCAGATGGTTTTCCTTCATTTTATTTATGAGGGGGCAAAGGAAATGTCTACCAGTCAGGCCGCAAAAGATTTAGGACTGACACCAACATCCATTTCCAGAGCATCGAAACAGCTTGAAGCAATGAAAATCTTGAAAGCAAAAAAAGCAGGGGTACAGAAGATACTGTTCTCGGATGTTTCTCCTCAGGAGTTGTTTGCTAGAGCGGAGAAGTTTTTACTTAATCCTGTGAAAAGAACGGTTTATGTTCCGAAAAAAATGATTGAGGAAAAATTGCTCGAAAGCGGTTATTCTGCATTATCAGAGTATTCGATGCTCAATACGCCGAGTGTTCCCTGTTACGCATCGGATAAAATATCTCAGTGGAATCGTTGCATGACAAACGATTTACAGGATTCTGATTCGCAAGTGGCGGTTGAAATGTGGAGGTATAACCCACAAAAATTATCAAAGACTAAAATGGTGGATAAATTTTCTCTGGCATTGTCGCTAAGAGAAGATACAGACGAACGAGTAGAAGAAGCAGTAGAGGAAATGTTAAATACTTTGTGGAGGAAGATAGATGGTAACAGGAATGGAAAGCTTTAAGGAATGGTTTAAGGGGAACGAAAGTCAATATGCGATTATTGGAGGAACAGCGTGTGACATCTTGATGACAGAAGAAGGATTAGATTTTCGTGCGACCAAAGATATTGATCTGGTTTTGATTATTGAAGCAGTAGATGGGGCATTTGGAAGAAAATTTTGGGAATATATTAAGCAGGCCGGATATGAGCACTGCAATAAGAGTACGGGGGTGCCGCAGTTTTATCGCTTCCGTCATCCAACATCAAATCACTATCCGGCAATGATCGAGTTGTTTAGCGGAAAACCGGATGCAATTCCGCTTCCAGAGGATGCTGTGTTGACCCCATTACCGATAGATGAGGATATATCCAGTCTTCAGCAATCCTTTTAGATGATGATTACTATGAATTTCTGAAGCACGGAAAGACGAGCATTGATGGTGTGACAGTTTTGGATGCCGCATATTTGATTCCGTTCAAGGCAAAAGCGTGGATGGATTTGACAGATCGCAAGGCGGTAGGAGAACACATTGACAGTAAAAACATAAAAAAGCATAAAAATGACGTTTTTCGATTAACAGAATTGATTGATACTTCCGTCGTGATTGAGATGCCAGGTGGTGTCTATAAAGACATGCAGAAGTTTGTTGACAGGATGAGAGATGAATCAATTGATATCAAGCAGTTAGGTCTTACAGGAAGAACGAAAGAACAGATTCTTCAGGAATTAGAAGAATTGTACATAAAGCAGTAGGGAGAGGAAATTATGGGGAAAGGTAATCCTAATCAATATATTCTTTTATTGAATCAGGGACTACAGAAACGCTTTTTTCTTTATAGATACTACCTTCATTGCAATTGTCTAAAGCGAGTGTATCAACTAACCATTCATCAGAGGATTGGCTCTTTAATTTACAGACAAGGATTTTTTCATCTGCGTAGTCCTTATAATATCCAAGGCACTTTCCTACTAATTTATCACCCGTAAAAATTCCGCAACAGACATATTCTTTATTATTCCAAAGCAATGTCACTTCATCAGATTCATCTATTTCAAATACAATGGGATCCTTTGGAAGTGTAACTTTATGTGTGCAATTGATGAATGCTATGAATGCGCACAACAATACAAAACCACCCAGTACAAATTTCTTTCTCATATTCATGTTCTCCTCGCATAAAACACATATCTAATAATGATGATAACATAAAGCAAAGAAAAGTGCAATGAAAATAGTAGTTTTGGACTTTCGGTGATGAACTTAAAGAAATCTTAAGATTTTCTTTCGCTTATCTAAAAAAATATAGCTTATAATAACTCTTTAGGGTGTTCTATTTTCTGAAAAATTTGCCTGACAGGTTTTGGGAGGATTTATGAAACTATTCTGGAAATTTATTAAAACAGATATAAAAAAATCAAAAAGAAATTTTGTGTTGTTTGGTTGTACGATTTTTTTAGGAATTATTGCAATAGTAATCTCTCTTTTATTAACAAGGACAGGGAGATTATTATATGCAGATACACTTTTATCAGATTATGGCAATTATGATGTTGCTTTCTGTCAAGTGAGTGATAAATTAAAGGATGTTATTGAAAAAGACAATCGTTTTTCGGAGTTGGGGTATGTTTTTGATCAGGGAAAGTATCGCTTTTTGGAAACCGGAAATAGTATTGAAGTTGGTGCGGTTAAGGATCAAAAAACAGAGGATATGTATTATGTTAATCCGGTGAAAGGAAGGTATCCGAATAAAAAAGGGGAAATATGCATAGATCGTATCACGTTAAAATCGAATGGTTTGGCGGAAAAGTTAGGACAAAAGATTCAATTGACATGCGATGATACGTCAGAAAATGTAACATATACATTGGTTGGAATTATAGAGGTTCAAAAACAGGATACCGGTGAAACATATGATACAAGATTTTATCCGAAAGAAATGTTTTCTACCAGTAATATGAACAATGTAAATTTCCCATATGCATATATTTATCCGGAAGAAGTAAAGAATCCAAAAGGAATACATATTTTGGCGGATGTAGTAAAAAAGGAAAATTCTGCCAATGTAGTACAGTCCTATTTAGATGATTCTGATTTATTATCAGACTTACATATTACTACTGACAGGTCTTTTGGCAGAGAATGGACCATAGCGAATATACTGGGAGCAGATACGAATGGAGATAGTTTGGCAAATGTTGTTTCAAGCAGTATGGAAAATGGAAATATATCAGTCGATGGATATACAAAGTATCTTATGCCGGTATTATTGCTGTTAATTTTTATACTGGTTTTGGTGGGGATATTTGACTCGATTCGTATGGATATCCGTAGAAAGTATGATTACTATGGGACTCTGCTTCGGTTAGGGATGAATAGCAAAAAGATTGCACTGTTTTATAGTATGGAAATGTTGATTGTATTGGCAGTGACCATATTAGCAGGAATTTTTTGTGGAAAATGGGGATATGAATTTCTTATCAGCCTCGCAAATGATTTATTAAATATACATTTACTATCTGTGGTTGATTTTGATTCATTTTATATTACGTATATTAACAAGGTGACATGGAACCCATATACCACTGCTGCTTTGGTTGTTGGTGTTAGTGTTGTCGTTGCTACAATCATCAACCTTGTGCAGTTAATTCGTATGAAACCAATACAATATGAAATGAAGAAAGTCACAAAGAAGAAAAGAAAATTTGAGTGTAAAAATCTCTATTATCTTTTAAATCATTACATGGGAATTGACAAAATCAGGTATCGTATACTGCCTAATATTATAATATGCCTTGTGCTTGTTTCGGCAGTGTTTGGATATCAATTTTTTCAATGTAAGATTGCTGACGATACAGGCAACTATGATGCTCAATTGAAAGAGGCAAGAATAAAGGGGTTTGATTACTATATGAAACAGTCACCAGTAGATGTGTATTCCGGTTATTTACAATATATGCATAATAGCGGAGTAACTACGGAGATGTTTCAAGAGTTAAAATCAAACGAGAATGTGAAAAATGTAAAGGGGGCAATTGTAGATTATTCTACCGCTCTTGTGGTTAATAAGACGGATATGTTGTCAAATAAGCTGATGCAACAGTCAGAAGTTTCAGAAGCAATAAGTGATTCTGTGAATGATCAGATTGATGCGCTGGCAAGTGTTGAGTATTTGAAGTATCTTGGTGTAGATCTGAAAAAGAAGCAGGTGTTTCATACGCCAACCATCGGACTCTCCACTGAGGAAGTGATGTCTTTTGCAAAAAATAATCTTATTGCGGGAGAGATAGACAGAAAGAAGATAGAAACAGGAGAGGAAGTTCTATTGATGGTCACGGATCAGGATCTGGCAAGTTACTTTAAGGTGGGGGACAAGTTACCATTGGTAGACTTTATAAGAGATAAGGCGTTAGATGAGAGCACAGAATGCATGTTAGGACAGATTCCAAAAGGATACGAGAATCAAAAAAGCAGTTATAAGGTTACCGTGCAAAATGTGACAAAAGAATTTTTGTGCTTTGAAAAAATGATTCCATTGGATGCAAGGATAGGTGGAATTGTACTGGTTGATGCTGATTTGGATTCGTTTTATTTTGAGGACGATAATGGCGTGAACACTGTTAATGTTCTAACATCAACAGATGCATTTACAAAATGGAAACTTCCTAATAAAAATTATACCAGAGTAGGAGTTACACTGAAAAAATACAACGATACTGCATTAAAATCCTTTGATAAGACATGGTCAAAATATGTCAGCGAGGCTAAGTATATGGCGCAAATAGATGTGTTTAGTATACTTCGGGAAAAACAGATGATCAGCAAAAGAGTGATGGCTATTTTTTACCTGTTGCTTGCTGTGTTAATTTTGTTAAGCATTCTCAGTGCGGGCAATACGATATCCATGAATATTTTTTCCATGAAAAAAGAAAGAATGTTATTAAATGATCTGGGAATGACAAAAAGGAAAATACGACTTCTTCTTTGGATGAGATTTGGAAAAATAGGTCTTTTTGGAGGATGCATCAGTATACTGCCTGTGTGGGTGTATTCCAGAATTGCAGCGTATGCCGGGGATTTAATGAAGAAGGCGTATGAGAATGATACATATGATGCACTTGTACTTAGCAAGCCCTGGGTGGAAGTGATTCCCAAGTATAATTTATGGAATGGCAGTCTTGTTCAGACAGTGTTGGTAAGTGTAGCAGTCTCATTACTTATTATTGGTGCAATTATTATCATCTGCACATGCGGACAAAAGGAAAGGAGGCATAAAAGCGAATGAGTGCTATGATTCAGATTGAAAATGTAAGTAAGGTTTACGGAAAAGGGAAAAAGAACCAGGTGCAGGCATTAAAAGGGATTGATTTAGAACTTGAACAGGGACAAAACTATGCAATTATTGGCAAAAGCGGTTCGGGAAAGTCGACCTTAATGAATATGATCGGGTTACTTGATCAGCCAACAGCGGGGAAGATTTTCTTTAAGGGAACGGATATCAGCCACTATAATGCAGGACAACAGGCGAAATATCGCAATATGGAGGTCGGTTTTGTATATCAGGATTTTAGACTGATTGACGAACTCACGGCGAAGGAAAATATTTTGCTTCCACGATTAATTGCAAAGAAAAAAATAGATATGGAATATTATCACTCTCTTATTTCCATGTTAGGATTGGAAGAAAGAGAGAAGCATTTGCCAACAGAGCTTTCAGGTGGACAAAAACAGCGTGTCGCAATCGCAAGAGCATTAATCAATGATCCGGATCTGATACTTGCAGATGAGCCAACCGGTAATGTTGATCAGGAAACTGCCGGAGAGATTATGGAAATTTTTGTTCAGATGCATAAATTGAAAAAAACAGTGGTGATCGTAACACATGATATGGATGTTGCTATGAAATGTGAAAATATTATTAAACTGGCGGATGGAAAGATTTTTGAGTCATGACTATTCCTGTATAAAGATCATGTAGGTTTGGTTGTGGCCTTTGAGTTTTTAGGATATAATGTTTATATTGGTAGTGATAATATGCTGTTGAATGAATGACAGAGCAGCACATAGAGAAATGAGGTGAAAATATATGATGTATCCATATATGATTCTGGCAGATGAAACGGAAATTGTCCATTCTCAAATTATTGAAAAAGATGGAATGAAGAAAGTTATAGTAAACTTTGAACATCCGACAGAAGATGGATTTGATTCTGCAAGATGTGAATTACCTGATTACAAATGGACAGAGAGACAGGGATATTCTAATGAAGAAATAGCAATGTTTGAAGAACTCCTACACAGCAATGCACATTTGCTGTATGGGACGAGATAAGAAATAAGACAGATCAGATGGTTGATTTTGCAGTCTTTTGGATATATTATATAGGAGGAGACGGAGCAGAGCAGGATATATATCTTTTTGGGGAGGAATCAGCGGTCACAGAATACACAGGAAAAGTCATCGCTGTATATCACCGATATGATGATAAGGAAACGAAATGGATCGTGGTTCCCTGTGACGAAAATGGGATTATCCGAAGTTAAGAAAGAAATTGACATTGAGTGCTACATTTGATAATATATGTAAAATGTTTGGTGATCAGCGACCATGACCGCTAGCAATGAAGACAGGGAAGCAAAGTTGCTTCCCTCTTTTTACAAGGAGAAAAAAAGTTGAGATTTGAGGATTTTCGTTTTGTTTTTGTTGATCCAGAATATTTGAAATAATAAGCGTAAAGTTCAGTCCATCCTTGAGGGGGAAGTTTCTGTTTGCTCGCATCAGGAATTAAGAAAGGGGACTGGATGTCATGGTAGCAAAAATACAGTAGCAGCATTAAATAAGGAAGTCAGGATTCAAATGAAAAGAAATACATGTTATATAATTGCCGGGATTTGTGCTGTCATCACAGCAGTGTTTCTGGTTGCGAATATAAACTTAGCGGGTGTGTCCGGAGTGGAACAAGAAAAAATACATAGGGAAAGAGAGATGTCGGCTGATAATGGTCATGACAGCAAAGGGATAGAGTCAGTCAATGATAATGCAGAACAGGTTTCTGCAGCGAAACCTGTTTTGTCGGCTGTATCGATGCAGGGAAGCTATCAGGCATATGTGTGTGAAGGGGACAGCCAGATTGTATATATTCAGGATCAGAGGACGGACAAAGTGAAAAAGCTTTCTGTGGAGCCGCACCTGGCAACGGGAATTATCTTATTGGAATGGTTTGACGATAAAACGATGGTTGTTTTTTCTCATGTTAGTCCATATATGGGCTGCATGAGCGTTTATGATATCTCTACGTTGAAGCTGCTTTTTGAAAAATATTGTTCCGAATATTCCTTTGGCAGTACATTAGAGTCTCTTATTTATACGGAAACCGCTCCGGGCAATTTGGGAAAAACAAAAATCAGAAATTATGAGGATGAGCTTGTGTACCAAACCCGGAAGAAGGAGCAGATCACGAACCTTGCAGTCAATGAAAAAAACAGTGCCATTGCAATTGTTGTCGGAAGGTATTTGAAGGATTGGGAGACACAGGAGTTTCGTGTAGAGCTTTTAGAAAAAATCAGAGGCCGGTATGTTAAAATAAAGAAACAGAAGGTTAAATTAAATCATGTTGATTCCATTCAGTGGAAAGGTAATAAAGAAGTTGTCGTTGTTCACGGGAGTAAAAAAGAAATCATTACAAGATAAATGTTTTGATTTGGAAGAAAGGGAGGAAAAAGGAAAGGATAAAATGAACCGAAAAAATGGGATATAAAAAGAATGAGAGAGATCAGTACAGCGAATAGTTAATAAAACTTCTTGTGTCACATTATTTCAGATGGGAAGCTTTGATGACAAAACTGTCCGGAAAGAGAGAAAAAAGATGAAATTATACCAGCCGGATTATTATGATAAATTTCAATGTACCGCATCGGCATGACCTATGACATGTTGTATACAGTGGCGTATTGCAGTGGATGATGAGACGCTTATGCGTTATTGGTATAGCATAATGAAATAAAAGACTGCCTGCACAAAAATATGTGTGGGCAGTCTTTTATGATAGATTTCCGTTTTTTTATCCGTAGTAATAAGTGTAACACAAATATCCGGATAAATTGTCTGTTGGTGAGGAAACGATATGAAGATAAACGAAGAAAATTATGCGGATCAATTACAGAAGCATAATGAAAAAGCACTGCTTTATGTGATTGATGAATACGGGGGACTTTTAAAAGCAGTGATCTCCAAAAGTCTGTTTCGTATGCAGAGCTATCAGGAGGAATGCATGAATGATGTTTTGCTGGCAATATGGGATCATATAGATTCCTTTCAGCCGGAAAAGAACAGCTTCAAAAACTGGATTGCGGCGATTGCAAAATATAAAGCGATTGATTACCTGAGAAAATATCAAAAGGAACAGATGAAAGTATCGCTCGAAACGGCAGAATGTGATCGTATCATGGAATCAAAACAGCCTGTCGTGGCAGACGCAGATGAAATATCTGAGGAGATGGAGAAATTATTATCATGTTTATCGAAGCGGGACAGAGATTTGTTTCTGCGTTTATATGTAGAAGAGGAATCGGTAGAAGAAATCAGTCAGTCAGCGAAATTGAGCAAGTCTGTTATTTATAACAGACTTTCCAGAGCAAAAAAGAAATTGCGTGCCAGAAAAAAAGAATAAAATAAAAATATTGTTAATGTCCACGAAAAGTGATAGACGTGAAAATATTACTGATCAGAAATGAGGGATTATAATGAATAAATTATATGAATTATTAAATGAGGTATCTGTTGATTTAGAGGAATATGAAGGGAAGAAATTATCAGAATTGGAGGCAAAACGGATCAAAAAGAATGTATTGAATGAGATAAAGGTGCGAAAGAAGCAGAATAACACAAAATGGACCACCCTTGTAAAAGCCTGTGCCTGTGTTGTGCTGATTCTGGGAGCAGGAAGCGCCGGGATTGCTGCAGCGAATGGACAGCTCCCGGAAGGAATAAAAAATCTGTTTGGTATCCATTCAGAAAAAGAAATTCAGATAGCAGGTAAAATGGGAAAAGCATTAGACATTACTTCTCAAAATGCAGGAATTAAGATTACAGCCGAAGGCATTATGCGCGACGCAAGACATGTGGGTATTGTTTATAAAATAGAAAAGTCCGATGGTAGTATGCTGGATCAAAAGGGACGGAAGTGTACCGGAGCAGAATTTGTGGAGGATGACTGTCTGGGCACTGGGGGAAAGCTGTGGACCAGCGAAAGTCAGGACTGCCTGAAACAGGAATGGAACCGTTATAATATCAGATATTATACCATTTTTAATTATGATGAACAGATAGGAAAGCATCTGCAGATCACCATATCAGATCTTAAATTATGGTTTGGGGATGACATGTCCCAGGTTGACATTCAGGGAAAATGGACGTTTGATGTGATGGCAGATTGCAAAGATTCTTCAGTGGATCTTGCACAAGGGCAGGAGCTGCAGTTTGGAAAAGAAAAAGCGATCCTGACGGAATGCAGTATTTCACCGATGGGATATTATCTGGAAGTCACTTCCCAGGAGAAATTTAATGGAAACAAAATTATCAAAGGGGTGGAAGAAAATGCTTCTTTGTATTTAAAAAATGGAGATAAAATTGCATTTGATGGAAGCAGCGCACCGGTGCTTCATAAGGATGGAACATGGTCTTTTAAAATAATAGGCACCTTTGATGCATGGATCATGCCGGAGGATCTGGATAAAGTAACCATCGGTGATTATGAGTTTAAATATGAATCGGTAAAAGACGATCTTTAATTTTATCTGAGGGGAAATAAATACGGGCATAAATAAAAGAAATGGGATAGCTTTTCCTGTAGATTTGTGATATGCTGAGCTTTAAGGATGCAATCCATTTAATTACAAAATGAAGGAGATTATTTATGCCAAAAAGAGACGACATTAATAAGGTTTTGATCATTGGTTCCGGTCCTATCGTGATCGGTCAGGCGTGCGAGTTTGACTATTCCGGAACACAGGCCTGTAAAGCACTTAAGAAATTAGGATACGAGATCGTGCTGGTAAATTCCAATCCTGCAACGATTATGACAGACCCGGAGACAGCAGATGTTACATATATCGAGCCGTTGAATGTGGAGCGTCTGGAGCAGATCATTGCGAAGGAACGTCCGGATGCGGTTCTTCCGAACCTGGGAGGTCAGTCCGGCTTGAACCTGTGCTCTGAGTTATATAAAGAGGGGATTTTGGACAAATACAATGTTCAGGTTATTGGTGTTCAGGCAGATGCCATTGAGCGTGGTGAGGATCGTATCGAGTTTAAGAATACTATGGATGAGCTTGGCATTGAGATGGCACGAAGCCAGGTGGCATATTCTGTGGATGAGGCTCTTGCGATTGCAGATGAGCTGGGATATCCGGTCGTTCTTCGTCCTGCTTACACCATGGGTGGCGCCGGTGGCGGACTTGTTTACAATAAGGACGAGTTAAAAACCGTATGTGCAAGAGGTCTTCAGGCGAGTCTGGTAGGCCAGGTGCTCGTTGAGGAGTCTATCCTGGGCTGGGAAGAGCTGGAGCTGGAGGTCGTTCGTGATGTGGAAGGAAATATGATCACGGTCTGCTTCATTGAAAATATTGATCCGCTGGGTGTGCATACCGGTGATTCTTTTTGCTCGGCTCCGATGCTGACAATTTCAGAGGAGACACAGAAGAGACTGCAGGAACAGGCATATGCCATTGTAGACCGGGTTCAGGTTGTGGGTGGAACCAATGTGCAGTTTGCCCATGATCCTGTTTCTGACCGTATTGTTGTAATAGAGATCAATCCGAGAACGTCCCGTTCTTCGGCATTGGCTTCGAAGGCAACCGGTTTTCCGATTGCATTGGTATCCGCAATGCTTGCATGCGGTCTTACCTTAAAGGATATTCCATGTGGAAAATACGGGACTTTGGACAAATATGTTCCGGATGGAGATTATGTAGTAATTAAGTTTGCACGCTGGGCGTTTGAGAAGTTTAAAGGCGTGGAGGACAAGCTGGGAACCCAGATGCGTGCAGTCGGCGAAGTGATGAGCATCGGTAAGAATTACAAGGAGGCTTTCCAGAAGGCAATCCGTTCTTTGGAGACGGGACGGTACGGCTTAGGACACGCCAAAAATTTTGATAGTCTGACAAAGGAAGAACTGTTAAAGAAACTGATCACACCGTCGTCTGAACGTCATTTTGTGATGTATGAGGCCCTTAGAAAAGGTGCAACAGTTGACGAGATTTTTGAAATTACAAAAGTAAAGACCTACTTTATCGAGCAGATGAAGGAACTGGTGGAGGAAGAGGAAGCATTGCTTGCGGCAGGCAAGGGCAAGCTTCCGGCAGATGACGCACTGATCCGGGCAAAGAAGGACGGTTTCTCTGACAAATATCTGAGCCAGATCCTGGAGGTCTCTGAGGAGGATATCCGTAATAAGCGTATCGCACTTGGCTGTGAGGAGGCCTGGGAAGGTGTTCATGTATCCGGTACACAGGATAGTGCATATTATTATTCCACCTACAATGCAAAGGATGAGTCCAAGGTATCAGACAACAAAAAGATTATGATCCTGGGCGGTGGTCCAAACCGTATTGGTCAGGGTATTGAGTTTGATTATTGCTGTGTACATGCAGCACTGGCTTTGAAAAAGCTTGGTTTTGAGACAATTATTGTAAACTGCAATCCGGAAACGGTTTCTACCGATTATGATACTTCTGATAAGCTGTATTTTGAGCCGCTGACGATGGAAGATGTTCTGGCGATCTACAAAAAGGAAAAGCCGCTGGGCGTGATCGCACAGTTTGGTGGACAGACTCCTTTAAATCTGGCAGCAGAGCTTGAGAAAAACGGAGTAAAGATTCTGGGTACATCTCCGGAGGTCATTGATCTGGCAGAGGACAGAGATCTGTTCCGCGCCATGATGGATAAGCTGGAGATCCCTATGCCGGAAGCCGGTATGGCAACGAATGTTGAGGAAGCAGTCGCTATTGCAAACCAGATCGGATATCCGGTTATGGTACGTCCATCCTATGTATTGGGCGGCCGTGGTATGGAAGTCGTATATGATGATGAGTCCATGGCAGATTATATGAAAGCAGCCGTCGGTGTGACACCGGATCGTCCGATCCTCATTGACCGTTTCTTAAATCACGCACTGGAGTGTGAGGCAGATGCCATCAGTGACGGAGAGCATGCATTTGTTCCGGCGGTTATGGAGCATGTGGAGCTGGCGGGTGTTCATTCCGGAGATTCCGCTTGTATTATTCCATCGGTTCACATTTCTGCAGAAAATATTGCAACGATCAAGGACTACACCAGAAAGATCGCAGAGGAAATGCATGTGCGCGGCCTGATGAATATGCAGTATGCCATTGAGAATGGAACTGTTTATGTACTGGAGGCGAACCCAAGAGCATCCAGAACCGTTCCTCTGGTTTCCAAGGTATGTAATGTGAGAATGGTGCCGTTGGCAACAGATATCATAACCTCAGAGCTCACAGGAAGACCTTCACCGGTTCCATCCCTGAAGGAAAGCAAGATTCCATATTATGGTGTGAAAGAAGCAGCCTTCCCATTTAATATGTTCCAGGAGGTTGATCCAATCCTCGGACCGGAGATGCGTTCTACCGGAGAGGTGCTTGGTCTTTCTCCTTCTTACGGAGAGGCATTCTTAAAGGCACAGGAGGGTGTCGGCTCCAAGCTTCCGATGTCCGGTAAGGTATTGATCTCTGTAAACCGCAAGGATAAGGCAGAGATTGTGGATGTAGCAAAGGCATTTCATGAAAATGGTTTTGAAATTGTTGCCACGGGCAATACCTATGAGCTTATCACAGAGGCAGGTGTACCGGCAGAGAAGATCAACAAGCTTTCCGAGGGCAGACCAAATGTATTGGATGCCATTACAAATGGAGATTTCGATCTGATCATCAATTCTCCGGTTGGTAAGGACAGCATCAATGATGACAGTTATCTGCGAAAGGCTGCCATTAAGACAAGGACTCCTTATATGACCACAGTGGCAGCGGCCAGAGCGGCTGTTGAGGGTATTTCATATTTGAAGAAGCATGAGAGCTGTGACATTAAGAGTATTCAGAGCCTGCATGCAGAAATAAAATAATGATTGGGCTGATGTTTGTTTGAGATTATATTTATTAGGGCGAAAGCCCATAAAAAAGCCTGTTACCGGAATGGTAACAGGCTTTTTAAGGATGGTGCTTGGCATATTTGGAATGATATAGAATAATGATGCAAGGGTCAAAAGCAGATAGCAATGAAGCAATCCGTGGCATCTGTTGGGGCAAATTACCTTTTGATCCCAACATCATCAAATCAAAGAAAAATTTTGAAAGGACAGGTAACTTTAAATTATGGAGGAGTTTGGTCAAAAACTGCGGGAAGTAAGAACTGCGAAGGGGTATACACAACAGACTCTTGCAGAAAAGCTTTATGTCACACGCCAGACTGTGTCCCGATGGGAGAGTGGAAACCGTTATCCTGATCTGGAGACTTTAAAAAAGATATCGGTAGAGCTGGAGGTGAGTGTGGATGAATTGCTGTCAATAGAACCTCATCCTGATGAGCAGAAGGAGATGACAGCAGAGGAAGAAAAGACAACGGATGTTTTTGAAAAATCAAAAGAAAAAAATGTTAAAAACAGGGTGATGGCAGGATTATACATAATCATCATAGCAGGCTTGGTAATTTATCTGCTGGGAAGCTTCAAGGAAAATGGTATTTTTAATTCCATTTTTTTCACGAAATATGTGGAGATTTTGGGAGAATTGGTATTGTTTATTTTGGGATCGATTGCGTTTTGGAAGGAAAAAGACAATCCGAAAAAAAGCGGCATTGTTGTGGCCGGTTATTTTGTTCTGGAGGCGGTTGGGAACATCTGTTACATGTGGAGTATCCGGGAATTCATTTTTAGTATTTTTGATGGAAGCTGTCCTAACCCGGAGGCATACATATATATTTTGATCGACTGTTTGATCAAAATATCGGTATACTTCATCGGGACGGTGGGAGCCGGACTTTATTTTTACAGAAAACGTGGCAGAATTTTGGGAGGAATATTAATTTACGGTGTGTCTGCGTATGTAATCTATTTGAATTTGAAGAGCATTTTCTCTACGATTCATGTCATTCAAGAGAATTCTCAGAGCATGGCCGATGGAGCACTGAGGTTAAATGTATTGTATTTTGTGATTTGCGTTCTTGTAGTGATGGTATTTTGTTGTCAGATCTTGATGCAAAAAACACTTCATGTGGATAATAAAAATGAAACTTTTTCGTCGTAAAATCCTACTTATAGGACAGAGCAGGAAAGGAGAAAATACATGGAAGATTCCGACATTATTGAATTATATTGGCATCGTTCGGAGACGGCTATCCTGGAGACGAAAAAGAAATATCATAAATTGTGCAGTCATATTGCCGATAATATATTGCATTCCAGAGAGGATTTCGAAGAATGTGTTCAGGATACTTATCTGGCAGTATGGAACCGGATACCGGAGGAACGCCCCCATTATTTCAGGGCATTTGTCTGTAAGATTACCAGAAATATTTCATTTTTTTCCATCAAAGGAAATGCCATCGTGCCGATTTCGAATATTCGTCATATCAAACGGAAGCTTCACTGGAAAAAGCATACCGGATGGATCAATGCGGATATGATATCAGATCAGGAAAATCAGTATGTCTATAACCTGACTCAGGAAGACGATGTACCAGATAACGGACAGTATACTTTTTCTCTGTCGCAGGATGATGCCGGAGAATATTGGGTTACTGCATCGGCGGAGTCACAGATGGAGCCGTATTCTTATCCGTTAAAATATAACGTAAACACAAAAAAGCTTACGGACGTTTTTGGTGATATCATGATATGATCTGTTAGAGCAGAGGAAAAAGGTTTATCTGGTAGATGAATTAACGGGAAAACGCACAGAGATCGAGAAATTTGACGGAAATCTGGAAATGGGATCTGTGCTGGTGAATGATTCCGGAGATAAGCTTCTTTTTGGGGGAAAATTTACTGAGAGGTGCGTGAGAAAAATCGGCGTACTTGATATCCCAAAGAAAAAATTATATCTGATTGACAGGGAGAATCTTACGGACTATGATGAAAATGCCATTAGCTGGAAGGATGACACAACCTTTGTGATCCAGGCGGACAGACAGGAGGAGCGGGGAAGTGCACTTTACTGCTATTACATAAAATAATGAAATAACGTGGAGGTTACAATATGATCCGGACATTTGAAATGCATAAGGTAAGAAAGCAAACGGAATTAACCGGGTGTCTATGGGAATTCGAACCCTGCTGCGGGGAATATGGTGGACAGAAATTTACGCTTGCAACTCCGGGATGCTGGGAAAATCATCCTCTTTTCGCTGATTACAGAGGAGAAGGAATTTTTAGAAAATGTTTTCCGGCAACGGGAGATATCCGCATAGAATGTAAGGGGGTTAGTCATACGGCAACGGTATATCTGGATGGTCGGGAAATTGCACATCATTATAATGCCTATACCCCGTTTTCTGTGGTCGTCACTGATCTGCAGCCGGGAGAGCATATGCTGGAGATTAAGGCTGATAACCGGTTTCATGAGGAGAGTGCACTTCATGTGCCCAATGATTATATGTCTTATGGCGGCGTGTCAAGACCGGTTGTTGTTGAGAAACTAAATGAGATTTATTTTGAGCATGTTCATGTAAAGACATACATGAAGGATAAGAAGTGGCATGCCCGGATCAGCACGGCAATATCTGTACTGAAAACAGGACAGTGTAAAGGAAAAGAAATTACTGTAAAAGGACGGATCGGAAATACCAATACCGTATTTGACTGGAAGCTTTTGTTGACAGGACAGGAGCATTATGAGCTTCAAAAGGAGTTGGAAATAGATGATGTGAAGCCATGGAGTCCTGGGAATCCTCAGTTATATTCGGTGGAATTGCAGGTTACACGGGGAAAGGAAATTCTGGATGATATCATTGATCGCTTTGGATTTCGGGAAATCTGTGTTGAGGGACAGAATATCCGACTCAACGGAAAAAGCCTGAGGATCAAGGGGGTATGCCGGCATGAGGATCATCCGGATTATGGCTGTGCTCTTCCTTATCAGACAATTTACAATGACCTTGTTTTGGTACAACAGATGGGGGCGAATTCTATTCGGACGGCACATTATCCCAATGACGAGATTTTTCTGGATCTGTGTGACGAATTGGGGATTTTAGTATGGGAGGAAAATCATGCCCGTGGTCTGGAAGAAGACCGTATGAAGCATCCGTTGTTTGAGGTGCAGGCGGAAGCGGTGATCCGGGAAATGATTTTGAATCATTATAATCATCCAAGTATCTTTATTTGGGGGATTTTAAATGAATGTGCCAGTGAGACGGTATTTGGACGTTCATGTTACGAAAAACAGTTTGACCTGATCCGGAAAATGGATGATACCAGGCCATGTACTTTTGCAAGTTGTAAGTTTTTTCAGGATATCTGCTTTGATCTTCCGGATGTGGTCTCCTGCAACCTTTATCCGAGATGGTATGTGGATAAACCGGTGAAGGATTATCTGGATGAGGTATATGGATGGATCGAGGAGGATGGAAAGGGCAAAGGGAAACCATTTATTGTTTCTGAAATCGGAGCAGGCGGCCTATATGGCTGTCATAATGCTTATCACGGGAAATGGACCGAGGAATATCAGGCAGATGCATTGACAGAGCAGGTAACAGAATGTCTGGAATTTCCGGAATGTCTTGGCGTATATATCTGGCAATTTTGCGACGTGAGGGTAAGCAGAGAATGGTTCGCGGGACGACCGAGAGAAATGAATAACAAGGGAATTGTTGATGAATATCGCAGACCAAAAGCGGCATTTACAAAAGTTGCCGAAATATTTAAAAGGTATTCTGATTATTATGACAATGACAAGGGATGAAAATGAAAACGAAAGGTGGTTCATTATGAAATCAACATTAATTAAAGACACAACAAAGGAGGAACGGATCGCCCTGATCCGGGAGTGGCTGCCGGACGATGATGGACTGGAAGCAGATGGAGGAATGGATCTTTGGGATCTGTATGCAGATTATATTAACGGGACAAAGGAAATTGCAGAATGTAATGCTGCCTTTTCGACCAATTATATGACAGAACGGGATCTGGCAGAGGGAAAATTAAAGAATTAACAGGAAAGGCAGAACGTGAATATGAAGATACAATCAGTAGCGGTATTAGGTGCAGGAGCTGTGGGCTCTTATGTAATCTGGGGACTGTCCCACAAAAAGGACATACGTCTGGGTGTGATTGCAGAGGGAGAAAGGGCTGACCGGTTGAAAAAGGGCGGCTGTTGGATCAATGATGAAGTTTATCGTCCGGAGGTCTGGAGTCCGCAGGAGGCGGAGGATGTGGATCTGTTGATCGTGTCCTTGAAGTATGGATCTCTTCCGGAAGCGCTGGAAAGCATTAAGACGATCGTTGGGGAGCATACAACAGTTATGAACCTGATGAATGGCGTAGACAGCGAGGAACTGATTGCAGAGCAGGTCGGGGATGACAAGGTTCTTCGTTCTCTGATCAAGGTGGCATCCCACAAGGAGGAAAATGGATATTATTTCAATCCGGAAACTACTCTGGGGATTATTTTTGGAGAGCTTGCGGCACCTTTTGACAGTGAAAGGGTACAGGCAATCGAGTCCCTTTTTGCGGACACAGGGATTCACTTCCGCTCTACGGAGTTTATTCGGGAGGAGATCTGGGGAAAGTTTCGCCTGAATGTCTGCAATAATCTTCCTCAGGCGATTCTGGGAGCGGGGGTAGGCTGCTACAGTGATAGTACACATATGAAAGCCATCAGTGACGGGCTTCGCAGGGAACTGGAGCAGATTGCATTAGCGAAAGGAATTGATATGAGCAAGATGGCGGGCACATCCGGAAGGGGAAGCGCAGTTCCTGCTTCCGCAAGGTATTCAACCCTGCAGGATCTGGATGCGGGACGCCATACAGAGATCGACATGTTTTCCGGCACGCTGATGCGCATGGGAGAAGAGCTTGGAATCCCAACCCCTTATAATGAATACACCTATCATATGATCAAAGCGTTGGAGGAGAAAAACGACGGACTTTTTGATTATCAGGGAGAACGGGATAAAACAACATGGGCAAAATGATAAAGGAGTAGGAAATGTCATCAGATGCAATTACACTGGAACAGAGAAAAGCTTCCCTGCATTATCATGTGCAGGAATACCGTAAAAGACGAGTGATCATTGATACGGATGCCGCCTGTGAGGCGGATGATCCTTTTGCGATCGCACAGGCATTGATGAGTAAAATGCTTGAGGTCAAGGGAATATGTGCGGAACATTTTGTGGCAGAGGGAAGCATGGAACAGAGCTATGAGATGATCTGTCGTGTAACAGAGGCAATGGGGGCAGATGTGCCGGTGCTTCGGGGACAGACCGGCAAAATGTCAGAGCATCAGGGGGAACCCGTGACAGAGGCGGCGCAGTTTATCATCGAGGAGACCATGAAGGAGGACGACAAGCCGTTGTTTGTTTTATGTATTGGGGCAGTTACAAATGTGGCGGAAGCCATCCGGGCAAAGTCCGAAATTGTGGATAGAATGACAGTAGTATGCATTGGAGGCAATCCCATTGGTTGTGAAAAGCCGGGATGGGAATTTAATTTTGGAAATGATGTGGAGGCGGCCAATACAGTGCTTCATTGTGGAGGAGATATATGGCTGATTCCCAACAATGTTTACGGAACCATGCATATTGGTTTGGGAGAAATACAACGACGGATCGCTCCTTATGGCGAGATCGGCAGATTATTGTACGAAAATCTCATATCATTTTATGAAACAGAAAACGCCTCGTGGTCGGCGGGAGAGAGCTGGTCGCTTGGAGACTCCCCAGCGGTAGGAGTGACCCTGGAACCAAATTGCGGCAGCTTTATGTACTGCAAAGCACCGGAGGTACAGGAGGATACCTCTTATCGCTATCCGGAGAACAGTCCGCAGATCAGAGTATACACATCGATCAATTCACGCTTTATTATTGAGGATTTTATCAGCAAGCTTCAAATATTGTACGGATAAAATATAGAAAATTTATACACAGGATTTTCTTGACAATACAGGTCTATTGTTGTAAATCAAACACAAGGTTTACGATTATAAACTTGCAACATAAAAAGGAAAGACTTTCATATGTTTCTATGCGGGATTACAAAGCGTTATGCGTGGCAGTTGTAAAATGTCAGCAGCATAATCTGATATGGGATAAAACAAACAGATGCAGGGGGGATGGTACAGCTTACGGATACGGAGACAGGAGATATACGGATCGTAAAGGCGGATATTAAGATGGACTGACAGCTTCATAAGGGATGATAAAAGCGGAGACTTTGTGAAGAAATTTTCATTTTTTTGGTTGATCGTGGTTGAGAAAAATGGCGTTTCTTGGTATCATAATAAGTATACTATAATGATTTTATCATAATGTAAAGGAGGAGTGATGTACATAATGAAAAAAGATCATAAACAAAGAAGGAGTTTTCGGCCGGGCTTGCGGGCAAAGATATTGGGAGTATCCCTGCCGGTTACGATCATCATGGTGATCGTGATGATCGCCATTGCGTACAGCGTGTCTGAGGCAGATATTATGAATTCTTCCCAGAGTCTTTTGAGTACATCGGCAAAGGATCAGAGCAGTCAGATCGAGGCATGGCTGAACCGGAAGCTGGACAAGGTCAAAACAGTGAAGTACGATCTGGAGCATTCCGGAGCGATTAAGGATCAGAAGCAGCTTCAGCGCAAGCTGGATGATTATTATGGACTGGACAGTGCTTTCGTGGGCGGTTTTTATATTGCCGATACGAAGGGCAATGTGATGCAGGCAGCCGGAAACCAGACGAAATACGACGGGGCGACGGAGCAGATCTGGTACAAGGAGGGGCTTACCAGAATGAATCCGGATTATACCCAGGCGTATGAAGACAGTGAGGGTAATATGATGATCAGTGTCTGTGGTATGCTGGATGATCCGGATAATGTCCGGGTGCTGGCAACAAGTTTTTCTCTGGATTCAGTGAATATCATTGTAAATTCAAGTGTATCCATGAAGGGGGCAGAATCGTTGCTCGTGGATCAGGTGAATGGTGATATCCTTGCGTCCCGTGACAGCGGACTGGTTTCCACCTCAGTGGACAACACATCGGATGGGTTTCTGAAGAAGGTGGCGGACAAGATTAAAAAAGATGATGATTCGGTTGTGACTCTTGGTGATAAGGTTGTAGTAACCCGCGATATTTCCGGGACAGACTGGGTGTTGGTATCCTATGTGCCAAAGTCGCTGATCACTTCGGAAGTGGACAATCTGCGCAATACCCTGATCGTGGTTGCCGTGATCTGTCTGCTGATTTTTGTTATGGTAAATACTCTGAGTGTATCCTTCACCGTAAAGCCGTTGAAGGTACTCAGCCGGAAGATCAAGGCGATGTCTGACGGCGATTTTACGATCCGGATCGAGGCGAAAGGGTCTGATGAGATTGCAGAGATCCAGCGGAGCGTAAAAGCATTTACGGAAAGTATGCGTGAAATGATCTGTGATATCAATAATGTGACCAATGATATTCAGAGCCAGGCAGATAACAGCAGTATCGTTTCCGTGAGTATGCAGGATGCCTCTACATCCCAGGCGACATCCATGGCGTCTCTGAGTGAAACTGTGGATCAGATTTCGGATTCGATCAATGAGATTGCCGAAAGTGCCACAAATCTCAGTGGTGTTGTGGCAGATACCACCAGTGACAGCGAGAAGGTTAAGAAGCAGATCAATGCGACAGTGGATATTTCCCGCAAAGGGCGAAACGATATGGAACAGGTACAAAATGCCATGGAGGAGATACGGAATTCGATCGCACAGCTTGTGGAGGCGATCAGCAGAGTTGGCGAAGCATCCAAGGAAATTACCGGTATAACAGGATTGATCGCCGATATTTCCGAAGAGACCTCTCTTTTGTCACTTAATGCTTCGATTGAGGCGGCGAGAGCAGGGGAGGCTGGAAAAGGATTCTCTGTGGTTGCCACGGAGATCAGTAAGCTGGCACAGAATACAGCGTCTTCGGTTGATGATATTGCAAAGCTGATCGGTGAAGTTGACAAACTGGTAGATGCGGCTGTCAGACAGGCAGATGTCAGCGTGGAAAATATTAAGGAAAGCGGCGGCAGGATCAAGGTGGCACAGGAAACCTTTGACGAGATCTATACCTGCGTACAGGGGGTTGAGAATGGCATTAACAGCATGATCAGCCAGATCCAGACGGTTAACACAGTGGCGATGGATGTTTCTGCTATCTCTGAGGAGCAGGCGGCATCTACGACGGTGATCAGCGAGACCTCTGAGACAATGGTGGAGCAGGCAAACAATCTGGCGGGGCAGAGTGAGCAGGTGGCAGGAAGTGCCAAGGTGCTGACACAGACATCCCAGAAGCTGGCACAGCAGATGAGCCGATTTCAGATATAGGAGGTGACGGATGTGAAAAAGAGAGCATTATTATTATATTTATTAACATTATGTTGTATATTGGTGGCAGGCTGTTCTAAATCATCAGGCAATGAAAAGTCCTCCGGCGGGAAACTTAATATTATGTTTACCAATTCGGATGGATCCGATGCCTTTCGATCCACTCTGGCAGATGCGGCAAAGAAAGCAGCAGAGGCTGAAGGGATGACGCTGGAGGTAAAGGATGCAAAAGGGTCTTCGGAAACCCAGATGAACCAGATTAAGGATGCGAAGGATGCGGATGTGATCATCTGTGCCCTGTGTGATGCGGGTGCGGCACAACAGATGGAGGCTCTTGCGGGAAACAAGCCGATCATATTTATCAACAGTGCTCCGGAGGAGGAATACCTTCAGAAGGACCGGTATATTTATGTGGGATCGGATGAAGCGGTGGCAGGAAAGCTGCAGGCACAGTATGTGCTGGATCAATATGCTTCTAAGGATACCTTAAATGTCGCAATCTTTAAGGGAGAAAGCACCCATTCTGCGACCAAAGGACGTACCAAGGCAAATAAAGCGACTTTGGAAGCTTCCGGCAAGACGATCCATTATGTTTATGAGGATTATGCGGACTGGAGTACAGATACGGCTGCCAAAATGTTCCGGCAGTTTTTAAAGACCGGTCAGGATGTAGACGCCGTGATCTGCAATAACGATGCTATGGCAGTTGGCGTGGCACAGGCTGCAGAGCAGGAAAAACTGGATCTTTCCAAACTGCTGATTCTGGGAGTGGATGCCACAGCAGACGGACTATCCCTGATCGAAAAAGGAAAAATGGCATGTACGATCTTTCAGTCAGCTGAGGGACAGGGAGAAGCGGCAGTCAGGGCCGCGAAGAAACTGGCGTCAGGAGATAGTATAACCTCGCTGGATGGTGCAGAAAAGAACGGACTTTATGTCTGGGTGCCATTTGAGAGTATTACGGCAGATAATGTATCAGAGTACAAATAAAATGATGTGACCCTTGCATTATATAATAATTGTATCAAGAATAGAGGAAATTAGTGATTATTTTTGTAACATGTTGAATTTTTACTATAATTTACCTCTATTTTTGATGGTGAGAATTACTAATATATCGTTTGAAAATCATGATGAATTTGTGTATAATATTAAATGTGCATAAACATGCGATTGATTCTTTGGAAAGAGAGGATCAAATAATTTTATTTCATAAGGAGGAAAAACATTGAGAAGAAAAAATCTTAACGGCGTTCTTGCTGCATGCATGAGTTTTTCGATGGTAGTGAGTGGTTTTAGTGCTTCTGCCATTAACGTATCAACTGCAAAAGCAGCAGAGGTCAGCGACAAAACGGTATTAACAGACATCCTGACTCCGGACGATATTACGTTACGTGAGAAATGGGAGGACAAATCCAATATTGGAGAGGAACGTAAGGTTACTATCAAGGGAACCGGAACCGAGATGACGATCAAGGATAACGGCACGATGCGTACTGAACTGTCATCCCAGGATCTGGCCAATGAGCACATGGGTGCAGGAATCAACCTTGGTAATACGATGGAGGCAGTTATGCCTTTGGAGGAGACAGAAACCGTTAAAAACACGAAGTATACGGCAACAGTAAAGGATTGTGAGACTGTCTGGAAACAGCCGATCACGACACAGGCTTATATCGATAAAGTACATTCTTATGGTATCAATACACTGCGTATTCCGGTGGCATGGTCTAATGCAGATAAGGACGATGGAACCTATAAGATCAGCGATGAGTATCTTGGCCGTGTAGAGGAAATCGTAAACTACGCACTGAATAACGGTATGTATGTTGTCATTAACGATCACTGGGACAATCAGTGGTGGGGACAGTTTGGTGCATGCAAGTATCAGGAGGTCGAGGATGAAGACGGAGATCTCGTGAAAGAATACGTTATGACGAAGGATGAGAACGGTGAAGAGATTCCGGCACCGGACGAAGAACTGCGTGCAAAAGCATGGGCACGATATGAGGCATACTGGACACAGATCGCAGAACGTTTCAAGGGATATTCTGACCATCTGATCTTTGAGGGTGCCAATGAGGAACTTGGTGATCGTCTGGTGGATGCGATCGGTAAGAGCGGATACGCTGTTGGAAATGACTCTACAGAGCAGGCACTTGGCGGTTATATGACAGAGGATGAGTTGTATGAGACGGCCAATAAGATCAATCAGAAATTTGTTGATATTATCCGTAAGAGTGGCGACAACAATAAATACAGACATCTCTTAATTCCGGGATATAATACGGATATTGCCAAAACAGTGGATGAAGTCAAGGAAGTGAAGGAAACAGTAAACGGAGAAACCGTTACGAAAAAAGTAGGCAATCGTTACGTAATGCCAACGGATATTGAAGAAAACGGTAAGACGAAGCTGTTCCTTTCCGTTCATTATTATACTCCTTGGGATTTCTGCGGAGATGGAGGTACAGGTACATATACTGTAGGCGACCAGAAAGCAACTGCAAAGTATTTTGCAAGCCTCAAGAAATTTTCAGATGAAGGATACGGAATTATTATTGGAGAGTGTGGAATCTGTAATCCGGCAGGAGTGGAATCCAGTGTAACCCAGTGGCTGAATGATACCTTCACGGAGGCACAGAAGATTAGTGCAGTTCCGGTATTATGGGATACGGGTGCATATTTTGACCGGAAGGCACCGGCAATGTGCTATAAAGATATTGCTGATTTCTACAATACGATCAACGGAACTTCCGGTGATGCAAGTATGACTGCACAGTCAGGTGGAAAACCGGATCCGAGTGCTTCCGATAATCTGCATCAGCCGGGTGCCTATATTGACCAGGATCTGTGGAATACAAAAGGAATTCATGCATATCTGTATTTCCAGACATCTACATGGGATTATCGAAACAACTATAAGCCATTTTCTAAGGCAGGTAAGGATAAAACATACGAGTATATCCAGGCTTCCGGTAAAGAAGCTCCGGAAACTGCGAAAGCAAATGATGTCCTCCTGACGAAGGATGGAGAGTACACTGTTTCTATTGATGGGGCAGCCATCAGCGGAACCAAGTACCAGATGCTTGGACTGGCGATGGATCTGTTAGTGGAATCTTATCCTGGTGTCAAAATTACAAACACTTCCATTACAGTAGATGGCAAAAACATTATGCAGTCCCCGAAGAATCCGAATCCTGAGGCAATTGATCTGTATCAGAAACAGGACGATAAGTATTATACTTTTGTGGCAATCAATACATGGGATAGTGAAAAGGAAAACACAGATGAGAAATATCCGATGTCTGCCAGAAATGAAAAGGGAAAATTAAAGACTCCTAAAAAGAGCATCAGTATGACATTTACAGTTACCGGTCTTGAAAAAGCGTTGAAGGATATTGAAAATAAAACATATGTTGATCCTCAGACCGGAAAGACACTTCAGCAGGAAGAGGAAGAGGCAGCAGCAACTCCTGTTCCTACCACAGCACCAACTCAGGCGCCGACAAAGGCTCCTGCACAGACTCCGACAGCTTCTGCAGTAGCTGTTGTTACGTCTGCACCTGCTGTGACAAGCGTTGCAGCTAAGGGTGATGTTGTAAAGGACAAGAATGCTTCTTATAAGGTTACGGACACAACGAAGAAGACAGTGGAGTACAAGGCTCCTGCCAGCAAGGCTAAGAAATCTGTTGTGATTCCGGCCACAGTAAAGGTGGAGGGTACGACATACAAGGTAACTTCTATTGCCAAGAATGCATTTAAGAATAACAAGAAAATCAAAAAAGTAACCATTAGTTCAAACATTACTTCCATTGGGGCAAATGCATTCTCCGGATGTAAATCTTTGAAGAACATTGTGATCAAGTCTACGAAACTGAAATCTGTTGGAAAGAATGCGTTGAAGGGCATTAACAAGAAGGCAGTGATCAAGGTGCCGGCAAAGAAATTAAAAGCGTACAAGAAGCTTTTCACGAAAAAGACAGGTTTCAAGAAAACAATGAAAATTAAAAAATAATTCATATAATTTATGGTATATGAATGCTCTTGTGACAGAGCAGTTTCAAAGAACCCGGCAGGTCTCTGCCGGGTTCTTTTGTGGGTGCGCCTGGCGGTGCACGTTTCTAATATAATTTGCGTTCATAGTAGCAGAGTGGTATAATAATTCTTGTAGTTACTTATTTAAAATGAACTGCCGGGTGAGCAATTTCCTCAATTCGGCAGGCGGAAAGTTACAGGTGCAGTGAGGGGTAAGAACGGGCTTGATGATTGTTGATGGATGAAAATATATTACGTTTGCTGTGCCGGACAGGAGGATGTGTATGAAAGCGTTGAAAAAAATGAAAATGAAATGGCAAAACGGCTCTAAAGAGAGTCTTGCAAAGAAAACATCTTATGCCATAGGTGTTGTGGTTGTTGTATGTATGCTGATCATAGTCGTGATCAGTGCATCCATGAGTGGCGTGTTTTTGACCAACAGTATTCAGAGAGAGTTTGAGGAGATTGCGGGTAAAAACGGTCTGACGGTTCAGTCGATCATTGATACTGCTTCCAACACGGCATCCAGCATGCAGACATTTATTGAGACGAAGTATGACGACTATGCCAAGAATGGCTATTCAGGAGAAACCGAGAAAAGTGCATTATATAATGTAAAGCTGCAGCGTATGAATAAGGATATTGAAAATTTTATCCTGAATACAGCGTGGTTCACAGTGGCAGACAGCGATGACATTTCCGGTATCGGAGTTTTCTTTGAGCAGGGTGCCTTTGATCCGGCGGTAAAGGATTATTCCTTATATGTCAGTGAGGATGATGCTAAGGCAAAGACATGTCAGAGTTATGGTGCATATGCTGATTACAGCAGTAATGATTATTACAAAAAGACGGCAGAGAGCAAGAAAGCATATTTTACCAATCCGTATACCGAAAATGGTGTAAAGATGATCACGGCAAGCTATCCGATCGTATATAACGATGAGGTACAGGGCGTGATCACTGTTGACATCAATATCAAGAACTTTTCACAGCTTGAGTGTGATACGGACAAGTATCCGACTATGTATGTGGATATTTTTACGGACGACAGTACCTTCGTTTATGACAGTGAGGATGAAGATGCTTATTATGGTAAAAAGCTTACCGATGTTTTGGACGCGAAGCAGTATGCAAAGATTCAAAAAGGAATTGACACCGGAAAGAGCTTTGCTGTGAACACCAGAAGAGACAATGGTTCCCAGGTATCCAGATTCTATACTCCGATCACTGCCGGGGAACAGACCTGGTGGGCTGTCAGTGTACTGAATAAGAGTGATCTGAATAAAAATACTGTGAAGCTTGTGGTGATCATGGTAATTATTTCAATACTTTCCATTGTTTTGATCGTGAAAATGGCAAGCAGTCAGCTTTTTAAAAATATTAAGCCGATTGAAAAGGTCGTGGCAGCTTCCCAGCAGCTTCGTACCGGTGATTTTAATATTGAGATCCGGGCAGAGTCGGAGGATGAGATTGGAAAGCTTTCCGAAGCGTTTTCCGATGCGGCAGGAACCTTGAAGGGCATTATCCATGACTTGAAGGATGTATTGCAGCAGATGGCAGACAATGACTTTGCAATCGCACCGGCCGTAGAATATCCGGGGGATTTTGAGAGCATCAAGCAGTCTCTGTTTGCAGTAGTCAGCGATCTTTCCAATACGTTGTCAGAGATCAATATTGTATCGGAACAGGTGGCAGCCAATGCGGAGAATATCTCCGAGGGGGCACAGTCTTTGACAGAGGGAGCAACGGATCAGGCAAGCTCCGTGGAGGAGCTTCAGGCGACGATCTCCAATGTATCCGAGGAAGTTGGTCAGAATGCGGAGCATGCCAGGGCAGCTAATGAGATGGCGCAGAATGTCGGGGATGAGATTACCAATACCAACCTCAGCATGCAGCAGGTAGTGGAAGCGATGGAGGTGATCAATAACACTTCTATGCAGATCAACTCCATTATCAGCAGTATTGATGATATCGCAAGTCAGACAAATCTTCTGGCACTGAATGCTTCGATTGAGGCAGCCCGTGCGGGGGAAGCCGGCAAGGGCTTCGCTGTGGTTGCAACCCAGGTTGGTGAGCTGGCAACCCAGAGTGCAGAGGCGGCAAGAAATTCAACAGAACTGATCGCCAATACGATCCAGGCAGTGGAGCAGGGAAAAAACCTGGTCGACGAGGCAGCCGGCAAACTGGTGGTAGCAGCCGGAAAGACAAATGATCTGGTAGAAAATATCGGCAAGATCACAACAGCATCCGAGAATCAGGCCGATGCATTGAGTCAGTTGTTACTGGCAGCCGACCAGATCGCAGCGGTTGTTCAGGAAAATACAGCCATGGCAGAAGAAAGCTCTGCAAGCAGCGAGGAGCTGGCAGCGCAGGCAGCCAAGCTGAAAGAACTGATTGATGTATTTAATCTGTATCAGGGACAGAACCAGTAAAATGTTTTACATATAATACAACAGACTGGCAGATGCAGAAGAAAATGCAGAATAAAAGGTAAATTGCAAGAGGAAAATGGAAAATAACTAAATGTTTGTTAAATATAAACAAAGATAGCTGCCCAGCTCGGCTGTATGATTTGTAAAAATTGCACAATAGAACACGACAATAAGCCATAGGAAACCTATGGCTTGTTTTAGTATACTAAATTTTACGTGCTAGCTGCAGCAAACGGGACATGTTTAGTTTATTATCCCAATTCCACCCGGAGCATATCCCGACTCGATTTAAAATTGAAGATCTTCCGGGGGAACACATTAATCCAATGCTCTATGTATTCAATCTGCTGATCTGTATAGAGTGTTATATCTGCTCCCTTTGGTATCCAACGGCGAATCATTTTGTTAGTATTCTCATTCGTCCCACGTTCCCAACTACTATAGGGATGGCAGTAATAACTGATCGTTCTCTTGCCACCGTCTATTGATGTTTCTATCTTTTTGGCATCCAAAAACTCAACTCCATTATCGGTTGTGATCGTTTTAAATTGTTTCCGGAATTGGTCTGATCCGAGATCTTTTTCGATTTGATCCAGCGCCGCCTTCACAGCGTCCTGTGATTTTGCTTTAATTTTTCGAATGATCTCCGTCCGGGTCTTCCGCTCAGACAGGACCAGCAGACAACTTTTCTTGTCACGCTGACCGATAACGGTATCCATTTCCCAATGTCCAAATTCCTTCCGGTCTTTTACCTCTTCTGGTCTCTCCGCAATGGATCTTCCACGGAGATTATGCAGCACAATTTTTTTCCCTTGTTTCTGTTTCTTTTTGTGATAGTGTTTAAGATCTGACTCTCTGACGTTCATAAAAAGCCCGGAGTGGATGTAGTTATATAAGGTCTTAAAACAAATGTCGGTTTTGAAATTAATATCTGGATTGGTGCGGATGAACCCGGTCACCGCCTCAGGAGACCACTTTTCATTTTTTATCTTGTCTTCAATAAAATTGACCAGTTCAAAGTCATTCCCAATTTTAAAATCAGAACCTTTTGCTGTCTGTTTCTGCAGAAAATCCCGTTGTGCATAATCAGCTTTGTACACCTTATATGGTATCAGCTCCGAGGAAAGAAGCTCTACTGTTCCCCGTTTGATTTCATTGTAGATTGTTGATACACATTTCCCCAGTCGCTCTGCTATCTGCTTGACCGGGATCTTATCTTGCAGCATAACTTCAAGTTGGTAACGCTGCGCCTCAGTTAAATATTTTCCCATTAAAAAATACCCCCAAAGTATCATCTTTAAGAGTATTTTACTATAAGTTAATTATATAAATCAATCGTCAATTTCCATATATGTTACCCGGTTCAGCGCTCCGCCCATCTCCAGAGATTTAATAGTGTCAGGAGAATAAGTTGCGATTACCTCCTCCAGAGTAGCAGCGGAATTGATATAAGTGATATCGGGTCGCTTAATATTTCGACTTGTATAATATCGTTTCTTGTGCTTGGTGTGCTGCACACATTCTTTAGTTATGTATTTTGTGATGTAGGCTGACGCCCTGACGGTATCTTTGACTTTCGTTGCCGTGGAAAATCCGTAATTCCAGGCGGGAATATTAAAGATATCGTTGCCGTCGCTGTCCAGTCTGCCGGAAGGTATCATATCAAGCCATCCGATGTTCGCCAGCAGTCCATGAAAGTGATATTTTTTGCCGTCTGAATGGAACTCAGGAACGATCATGTAGACGAGATCCGGAGCTTTTGTTTTCCGAATGCGATCAACAAATCTCTTCAAAAGAGCCGTTACGGTGTCGTAATCAGTGGAATCGTATTTTTTAGGATCGAAAGTGAAAGTGATGAAGTATTCCCAGTCATTTGATTTTGATAATTCATAGATCGTGTTTTTTGTTCGGTTTAGTGACGTTTGAGTACAATGCTTGATCATTTCCGGCGTTCGCTCATCATCTGTCAACCAGGAACGTTTTTCTCTTTTCCTACCTTGATCTTTGTAGATCGGTTTAGAGTAGTTTGTTATTTTTGTGCCGTGAGCATACTCGCTGATTTTGTAGTTATAAGCCCCCATTTTTTTCCTCCATTTTGCCGGAAGTCTTTGCCTGCAGTCGCTAACGTGTTGCTACTGTCAAGTAAGTTAATTAATTATATATATTATATAAAGCCCTCTGGTAAATCAGTTTCACTTACTGGATAAAAACCACCGTTTTTCTCATGATCCCAGATATCTTTTATCTTCCGGTTGATTTCCAGAAGAGCATTGGCTGCGTCAGCTCCTTTCCGGAGCTCCCGCTTATAGAATCCCTCCGGAGTGATACCGTATTGCTCCGCAAATATTTCATCGATCGTCAATTTCAGTCACCTCCGCATCGTGCCAGGGCTGTCTATAAGTCCCGCTCCGGGCACTCGCACGCCTTATAGACAGCTCCGCCCCGATGCTGTCAGGCACCGAAATCAGCGTAGCTGTCATAGAGCTGATAGTATTTTTTCTTAGCTCGGAAAAATTCACTCCCAACTTTTTCCTTCATCGGATACCAGATTTTCACGCACACAAACAATTTCCCTCCAGCTACAAGGGAAAAAATCTTGCCCCACACACCAAAATTGGACACCTTACGATGGACACACTCATATTCGATCAATGCTCTAATCTGACGGTCGAGCATCTTGTCAAACTGCGCCACCAGGATCACATCGTATCCATACTTTCGGTGCTGCGTAAAGAATGATAACCAGTCACCACGCCCGGCGGCATTCCAGTCCCTGGAGTTAAACAAAATCTGTGATTCGTCAATCACAAGAGTGATAGCCCCCTCCCGGAACTTATGCCCGGCAGAGAACCAGTTTCTGGAGAAGTTAATAAGCCTCTCCGGTGTTAGATCAATGTTGTTGATGTAAAGGTAATGCGGGTTTTTTCCGCAGTCCTGCCAGCGAAATGTGAAGTTTGCTATCACAGGCTTTCCTGCACGCAGCCGCCAATAAAGCTTGTCTGCTGTATGCAGGCTCTTCCCACTGCCGGGAGTGCCGGAGTACAAATATATCATCCTTTTATCATTCCTTTCAGTCCGTACCAACTATTTAAATATGGCATACCCTTAATATGAAAAAGATACTTAGCTGTTAATAATGCAGCCAGGATTATCAGCAGGACAACCCACCATGGGAGATCGTCGTTATTATTGCGCATGTTTCTCCTCCTTCTGTTTCTTTTTACTTTTACACAATATGAAGGATAACAGTCCTGTTACACCTAACAAGATGAAGTAAACCATTAGTATCCCCTTCATGCTTACCCCTATATATGCAAGTGTCATAAACAGCACAAATAAAATAACAATCTCAATTATTCCTATTTTAATCATCTATACTACCTCCTTTTATAGAAGTAGTATATCACGCCATACGACAACAATCAATCGCCTATCATCTTGACCCAGCGCATTATAATACTGTAGATGTAGAAGACACCCACGGCAGCCGTCCAAGTTAACAGGATCTTGATAAAGTCACCCACCGGGATAAACCAATTAAGATATCCCAGATAATCCAAGTTGCTTAACTGATCAAGATACTTGTCAAAAGGAGACGTTGGCAGTGCTGAAAGAATAATCGCACCAAATTTCTTAATAATTTCTAAAAACCAATCCAGCATACATCTCACCCCCTTATATATATGCGCCTGGTAGCGGTAGCAAGTCCAATGATGAATAACAGGCATTCCATCCGGCGTAGGATAGCCGCCACCGTATTAAATTTGTTTAGATTTAGATCTATAGTGTATGACTTGCTTTTTGTATAGTAAAACTTATAATGCACTACTGGAGCGGTGGGAGAGGCATCCAGAAGCTTGACCGCTTTATATATATCAAATGGAATACAGAACGGGAAGAGCTTGCGGAAGTCAAGCGTGTAATCACTTGCATCCGTATCCACTTTTATATCACCTCCGCCACTCCCTCCGGGATCGGGATCAGCAGGAGGGTTGACGTCGTTTGCTATAGGCAAGGGATACGCCAACGTACCAGATACAGGGAAATCGGTATCCTTGTCCAGCTCCTGCGCCTTGTCCTGCTCATTCGTCCACTCGATATCCCCCACCCTGTCCTGTGGTATGCTGATCGCTGTCCCATCTTCAAAGGTAATGGTGACGTTTCCGGCTGCGTCTACGTCATAGCCTGTAACTACTCCGTCATGATATGTATCCCATGCATCTGCATTATCCGGATTATAGTCAGTAGCGGTATCTGATCCAAGTATAATAACGTCCGACGCATTGGCTACCTCCTCCCATGTGGTATCCCCGTTCGCTATACCGCCAAGCACATCATACCAATCATCATAACCCAAATTGGCAGGTATATCCTGCCCAATAGACACTTGCCCCTTCTTCCCGTTGGGATCACAGATATCCCAAGCCCCTTCTGGGCGGGTATATGGCAGATCAGAACCAATAGATACATAGTCGTTAACATTGGATACGCCCGGAACGTCAGTCGTGCCGCCGGGAGCTGCTGCATATCCCCATTGAGGTATATTCCATTCCGTCACTCCATATGGTACATCCCATAGATTAGCGAAATTAGACACATCACTTCCAATAACGCCGGCTTCTCCTTCTTCTACGTTTCCATTGTCGAACACATTATCTATCTTAGCTTTAAGCGTTCCAATGGCACCATCTATATATTGTCCGGTAAGATAGTCCCTCACCTGGATCCGCCCGACATCGTCACGACAAAGCACAGCATTGGCGCAGGTTGTAGCTGCTCCCTCTATGATCAGGTACATTTCCGGATGCCATCCCGTACCTCTAGTAGCTCCCCTCCCGATGTAATACGTTCCGTCTTCGAAGACTGGATACCCGCCGATATTAGCGTGTGAAGAATCATCTTCCCCACTCAAAGCATTACGGATATCAGTTACGAAATTCCTGAACCAGTCCCATGCTTCCGAACTGGTATCAATAACCCCTGCGGAAGCGGTATCCAGCCAGTCCTCTATCACTGATCGGGCATGAGCTGCATTGTCCCGCTGTTGCTCCGCTGCGGAGACATTGTTATTGAGCGCCTGGGTGGAATAGCTTACAAAGTCATTTTTGAATATTTCTGCGGACTTTTCTGCGGCTTTTTGTATATCACCTCTCTTTCCCGCCTCATATAAATCTTTGACATCATCCATTGTCATTCCACTCATTAATATTATACCGCCTGCTATACCTGTTCCTATAAGCACACCCTCGCCAAAGGTTAATCCCATCAGAGCCCCTGCGGCAGCTCCTCCGGCTTCAAGTCCCGTAGCTCTCGCTTCTTGATATGGCTTAGCTGTTGCCAGAGTTATCAGCGTTATTGATAGTAGGATCGCTATTAGCTGCTTCATTCTTTTTCTTCTCACGTTTTTCCTCCTTCCATTTACATTCATTGCAGTATATACTTCTTACATTCATTGCAGTATATACTTCCTTCGAAATAGCAGTTGCGGCATTGAATAAATTCGCTTTCGCAATATTCTTCATAGGTTGCCGGCAGGTATCCGTATTGGTTTTCATATATCTGCGCAGCACAACTATCATATTTACGGGTTCGACAAGAAAAATAATCTCTCATGATATTTCAAACCTTTCTATCCATTAAAAAAGAGGGATCGCCCCGAACCTGTAGGATGACCCCTCTGTTTCTTGGCGAATGATCTTTTGGCACTATCTGCCCGTTACCTTCTTAAAGATCTTGATACCGATGCCGACAACAACGATTGCTCCCATTACTGGAAGTGCTACCGGAAGAACTGCTGCGATGGCATCCTTACATTCTGTAGCAGTAGTTGTCAACGCTGCGGTAAGTGCGCTTACTACTGTAGACGCTTCTGCTCCATATACTACTGGCATATCTCATTACCCCCTTTCTTTTACTGCAGCCTCTCACTTCTGCAGCAACTTATATAGCTTATTTATTGTGAAACCTATCAAAGCCGGGAGAGTAGCGATAAGAAAACCGCCACCAATACCCATGATGAAAGGCTTACAAGCATTGATGTAACTAATTGATTCAATCATATACTAACCCCCAGAAGAACGCTCCTAAAACTACACCTACCAATATTCCAAGAAAGCAAGATATGCTTTGATGGTAGAAAAACATGTTATAGTCAGCATAATTGGCGATACATATTGCTGAGCCTGTTGCTACTTTCATGAAATACCTCCTTTGGGCGTCCAAAACCATCGCTTCCCGCTTTGTCGGGCGATTGCCTGAACACTTGCATATCTAAACGATATTTCCGTTTTCATTTCATTCAACCGGATATCATTAAGATATGCAGGCGTTCAGCCTGCTCTGCAAAGCGTGAACGAGACGCCTGCAGAATTTACTTTACTGGCTACCTCCTGTTTGTTGCTGGCAGCCGTTAATCTTTATTTTTTACGGATAAGGCGTGAATGGAGAAATGCGTCCATTCACACGCCCGTCCATTGTTGGGATCTTTCCCCCTGTCAAGCAGAATAGAAGATCACGATTCCGTTTGACAGGGCTTGTAAGTCCCTGTCTATCCTAACATCAGCGGCTTTATTTACCTTTCCCGGTAGATGATGTACTTTGGGGAGCACTGCCACCAATGAGAGAACCTGCTTCACCTGCGTGGGTTACTCTGAAGCCTTTGTATTGACCATCACGGTAGATACCCGTGAAGTCATATGCTTCAATCGGCTGACCGGATGTCAAGACCCGGTCATAAACCTCTGGAGAACAAGAAATGTTCCCGGCTTGTCCGTTCTGGACTATTGCTAAACTATAAAAAGTTGTCTTTCCATCACTTGATTCGCTCTGGCTTTTGCCTGCACACATTGCATTAAATTTAGTTTCAATATTCATAATAGCTACCTCCTAGCTTTTCTTTCAACCCCCGTCGCCGTGCGGGGGCGTTATTAAATTGTATGTGATCCCATCCAGTGTTACTTACTGGGGGTTGTCACCGAATAATAAATTCTTCATCCACGGACGTTTCGATATCTTTGATATCGTCTTTTGTTAAAATTCCACTTTCATATAATATGCAGCGCATTCCCGCAATCGCTCCACCATGCCACTTAAACTCTTTATCATTCGCGTAGAGCTCTTCGATTGATTCGCGATGCATTCGGTAATATATCCTGTAGATAAATCTAACCTTTTCAACTTCTTCATTCGTCATAGGATCACCAGCCTTTCGTCGGGATCATAATGTAATCCGATATCATACATGATCAGACTGTCGCATTCGTTGACTACAATCATGTGGCTGTGGTTGATCTGGCTGACTGCATTGCAGATCTGCATTCCATAAGTCAGGATATCACAGTCTGCCCACGACGTACGCACGCCATTCTTTACTTCGTAGATAGTATACATATTTGCCCCCATTTCCTCCGCCCTCTATCAGGTGGATAAGTACATCTGTTCGATGATTTTCGATTACAAATACATATTACAATTTCCGAAAATAAAAAAATTTCAAAAAAGTGTTGACAACTTCTTCAAAGCATGATAATATACATATCGTTGTCGCACAAGACAAGCGGTCAACGAAATAAGCGGAAACGCTTGATGGAAGCTTGATAATTGAACAGTAAAACAACCCTGAAAA
>OLWA01000477.1_pt1 | contig 50097 bp, 54 predicted proteins | sample 1673251 | NCBI WGS metagenome assembly OLWA01 (sample SAMEA3178937, study PRJEB25190) | human gut metagenome | biome: human gut; feature: human-associated habitat; material: faeces | place: Austria | collected 2013 | reverse complement strand
AGTGGAAGAATTGCTTGAGTCATTGAATCTCTACCTTTTTTAGCAGAACCACCGGCACTATCTCCCTCGACTATAAAAATTTCTGAAATACTAGGATCTTTACTCTTACAATCAGATAATTTACCAAAGAAGTTTGTAATTGCTAAATCACTTTTTCTTGTTGTTTCTCTAGCCCTCTTAGCAGCAAGTCTTGCACGAGATGCTAAAATACATTTATCAATAATAATCTTTGCATCCTGTGGATTTTCCATTAAAAATCTTTCAAAACCTTTAGAGAAAACACTATCAGCAAGTTTTCTTACCTCAGAGTTACCAAGTCTACCTTTTGTCTGTCCTTCAAATTGTGGATTTGGATGTTTACAAGAAACAATCATAGTTAATCCCTCTTTAACATCATCACCAGTTAAAGAATCATCCTTTTCTTTTAAAGCATTAATCTTTCTAGCATAATTATTAATTACCCTTGTTAATGCTCTTCTTACACCTTCTTCATGAGTTCCGCCATCATGAGTATTAATATTATTTACAAAAGAATAAATATTGTCAGTGTACCCATCGTTATATTGCATTGCAACTTCGAAGAATACACCATCCTCTTCACCCTGTAAATGAATTATATCTTCATGAATAGGAGTTTTATTTTGATTTAAGAATCTAACATATTCACTAATTCCACCTTCGTAATGGAAAGAATCACCAGTAGTATCTTCATCATCCCTATCATCTCTTAAAGTAATTTTTAAACCTCTATTTAAAAATGCAAGTTCTCTAACTCTTACTTTTAAAGTTTCATAATCATATACATCAGTATCAAAAATATCTGGATCTGGTTTAAAACTAACAGTTGTACCTGTTCTATTAGGTTCACATTCACCAATTACAGTTAATTTTTGAGCTATTTTTCCACCATTTACAAATTTTGCCTCATAAATCTTACAATCTTTATAAACAGTAACAGTAACCCATTTTGATAGCGCATTAACAACAGATGCACCTACACCATGTAAACCACCAGATACCTTGTATCCTCCGCCACCAAATTTACCACCAGCATGTAATACTGTATAAACTGTTTCAACCGTTGAAATACCAGTTTTTGGATGAATTCCAACTGGAATACCACGACCATCATCTTTAACAGTTATGGAATTATCTTTATTAATTATAATTTCAATATTTTTACAATAACCTGCAAGAGCTTCATCTATTGAGTTATCTACTATTTCCCATACTAAATGATGTAATCCCTTAATATCAGTAGTACCAATATACATTCCCGGTCTTTTTCTAACAGCCTCTAAACCTTCTAAAACCTGAATATCACTTTCATTATATTCATCATTACTATTCATAATCTATAACCTCTACTTTCTTTTCTGTTAACTTAATTAATGTGCAATCAGTAAGCAATTTCTTATTTAAATGCTTAATATCTGTTGTCGTTATAAAAATTTGAAAATTCTTATTAAATGAACCAATAATTTTATTAATCTTTTTCTCGTCAAGTTCACTAAATAAATCATCCAAAATTAAAATCGGTGTTGTATTCATCTTATTCATACAATACTTCACCTCTGATAATTTAAATGCAATAACTGCACTCTTTTGCTCTCCCTCAGATAAATATTCTTTTGCCAGTTTTCCATCTAGTTCAAAAATATAATCATCCAAATGAACACCTATATTAGTAACACCATAATTTACATCTCTATTAAAAGATTTTTTATAATCCCTTAACAAATCATCATAACTCTTTTCATTATAATTAGACACATATTTTAAATAAAGATCACCTTTTTTAACCGATTTATTAAAAATATGATTCAAATATAAATTAATTTCACTAATATAATCAAATCTTATCTTATTAATTTGGAGTCCAACTTCAATTAACTTATTAGTTATAATGTCTAAATAATCATCATAATCAGCCATTTTATTTTTCAAAATCTTCAAATAACTATTTCTTTGCTTAAGAATCTTATTATATAAACTAAGCAGTCGTAAATAATTATTATTAAAACCAGACAAATCCATATTAATTAGTTTTCGATGTACTGAAGGATTATCTTTAATTAACTTCATATCTTCTCTATTAAAAAGAACTACATTAACTTTAGATATATAATCTGATAATTTAGTTATTTCTTGATTATCAATTTTAATCTTCTTTCCATCCTTTGTTATAACAACCCTATATTTATTCTTTATTTTGTTAAGTACAGTTGCTTCAATTACGGCAAAATCACTATTTTCTCTTATTAACACCTCTTGATTATTAGTTCTAAATGATTTAGTTATTGATAAATAATATATAGCTTCAACTATATTTGTTTTACCTAATCCATTATTTCCAATTATAATATTTTTATAATTCGAAAAATGTAAATTTAATTTTTCATAATTTCTAAAATTTGTTAATTTCAAATTAGTGATTTTCATTTTAAACCCTCTTTAAAGCCATATAGAACAAAATAGGTATATTCTAAAGTACCTATACCTATTTCATTATACCACATTTTAAGGTTGCTTAAAACAATTATTTATCTTTTTTTCTATTTTTTAATGCATTATCTAACGATAAAGATTTAAAGTACTGATTTCTTATTATATTATAAGTTGCATCTATATTTATTTCTTCATCATTTAAAAACTGAATAGTTGTTTTTTCATCATCCGGAACTATTTTTTTAATATTTCCTAAATTAATCCAAGAACATTCTTTTAATCTAGGAGAACATGTTGGAAAAAATATCATATTATCTTGTTCAGACATAACAATTGGAGCCTTATAACCAAAACCAAGCATAGCGTAAGTACCTTTTAATCTTCCATCAATGCTGCTTCCATAATATTCACAATTTTCATTAATAACTGATGATACATTCTTATCCAAAATAAAATAATCATGATTTTCATATACAACTGTTTTCCTTTTACTTAATGGTACAATCGCTAATGTATTTTCTGTAATCTTATAACTTTTCAAACTACTCACCCCCTCTTTAGTCGTATATTAAATCACAACATTTTGTCGAAATATGCCGAAATTTGTCGAAAAAATTTAAAAAATTAAAAAAAGCGAATTATTTAAAATCCACTTTTCTATAAATATCAATTTTTAATAAGTTTTAATTGGTAAAATCAACTGAATTAAACTCTCATCCTTAGCATTTTTTAAAATTATTGGTTTAGAATCACCATTCATTAATATAATTAACTCATCATCATTTAAAGTCTTTAATGCATCAAGCATATATTTAGCACTATAAGAAATTATAATATCCTTATCATTATTTTTTGAAATAGCAACACTTTCTTCAGATTTACCAATTTCACTAGCAAATGAAGTAATAACAAGCACATTTCCTACTGTTTTCATATTAATTAAGTTTTTATCCTTATTTTGTGTAAGTAACGCTGCTCTATCAATTGCGCTATAAAAATTATCTAAATTAGTAGTTAAAATATACTCAAAATCTGTTGGTATTAAATTAGATGTATTAGGATATTGTCCACTAAGCAAACTAGTTTGAAATAAATAACCATTATATTCAAATAATAACTTATTACTAAATAAATTAATCTTTACATTCTCTTCATCAGTTAATATCTTATCAAATTCTTGAATATTTTTTCCCGGAATAACAATATCGTGTGTTCCATAATCTGCATCTAAAATAATTGTCTTCTTAGCAAGTCTATAACTATCAGTTGTAACACATTCCATCACATTACCATTAATTCTAATATTTAAACCGGTTAATAATGGTCGAGATTCCTGAGTAGAAATAGCAAATAAAGTTTGTGAAAACAACTCTTTTAAAATTGAACTGTTCAAAACTATTGGGTTATTAACAGTTTCTAAATTTATATTAGGATAATCTTCAGTACTCAAACAATTTAAATTATAAACTGTATTCTCTGTACTAATTATTATTTTTAATCCATCTATAACCTCAATATTAATATCTGAATTAGGCATTTTCTTTATTATTTCTAATAAGTATTTACTTTGAATAATAATTTTACCTGTTTCTTCAATTGATTTAATATTTTCACTAGGAATAAATTTTCTTATAACAAGATCACTATCACTAGCAGTTAAATATAAACCTTCTTCTTTTAAATCAAACATAACTCCATTTAATATAGGTATAATATTTCTTGGAGACACAGCTCTAATAACATTACTTAAACTTTCTAATAAAATATTTTTTTCAATTATTAATTTCATTTTATTTCCTTCTTTCTAATTTAATAATAATAATGGTGTTCATTTTGTGGAAAACTCTAATTTGTGCCTATTTTAAAGGCTTTATTTAAAATTTTTATTTTAAATCTTTTCCACATTAATTAACAATTTTATTTTTTATGTTCTCTATATCATCTTTTAACTTCCCATTTGTGTTAATATCTTCAGCTATTTTATCACAAGCATGTATAACTGTTGAATGATCTCTATTTCCAAATTCAAGTCCTATCTTAACAAGTGTTTCATCTGTTGTTGTTTGACTTAAATAAATTCCAATTTGTCTAGCATAATTAATATTTGCTGTCCTCTTTTTACTTTTTAAATCTTCAACACTCAAATTAAAATATTCTGCAACTGCTCTTTGAATTCTTTGAATATTATTTGTTATATACATTGATGTGCCTAGGAAACCTTTTAAAGCCTCGGTTGCAAAATCAACGTTAATCTCATTTGGTACCATAATTGCAGCATAAGCATATAACCTATTAATAGCGCCTTCTAACTGTCTAACATCATTCTCACAATTAGATGCAATATACTCAATTACCCTATCATCAACCAATTTAGCAACTTCATGCCCCATCATTTTATTTCTAAGAATTTGACATCTTAATGCAAAATCAGGTGGATAAATATTAGCCGTTAATCCCCATCTGAATCTTGTTAAAAGTCTTTCTTCCAATAATTTCAAATCATCAGGTGATCTATCAGAACTAATTATTATTTGTTTATTTGAATCGTATAATTCAGTAAAAGTATGGAAAAATTCATCTTGTGATTTATCTGCTCCCGCTAAAAATTGAATATCATCTATAATAAGAACATCGATGTTGCGATATTTCTCTTTAAAATTGTTCATAACCTCATAATTGTCAACATTCTTATCTTTTCGAAGCATTCCCGTAAAATCAGCAATAAATTCACTACTTGTTACATAAAGTACCACTTTATCGGAATTACTAGAAATTCTATTTCCAATTGCATGCATTAAGTGAGTTTTACCAAGTCCACTCTTACCATATATAAATAAAGGATTATAAATTTTACCAGGATTTTCTGCAACAGCCTGAGCAGATGAACAGGCAAATCTATTTGTATCTCCTACTATAAAATTATCAAAGGTATATTTCGGATTTAAATTGGAATTTAACTTTTTATGCTCTATTTCTAGGGATTTGCCAAGATTTTTTGTTTCAACTACTCTATCATTTTGAGGTAGTTCATCTTCATGATTATCACTTTTAAGAACAAATTCAAAATCATAATTAACATTAGTTATTTCATATAAAACTTCACTCATTAAATCAGTATAGTTACGTGCTAAAAAGTTTTTTTGAAATTCACTTTCTACTTCTACAATACAAGAATTTCCATTTATCCCCAGTAATTTCGTAGGTTTAAGCCAACTATTGAAAGAAAATGGTTGTAATATTTTAATTTGAATTTGAGTTAAAAATTTATTCCATAATTGTTCATTGTCCATACCATCACCCCGATGTTCCGTTTTTACTACCCCTATTGTAAAACACGATTGTGGAAAAATAAAGTAAAAAATATAAAAAATTTTTTTAAACACAGTTATACACACACTTTTCCACAAAAATAAGTCCATTTTATCGGTATATAAACAACTTATCAACATTATCAACAAAATTATTTTCACATTGTTTAAAAGTTTTCCACTTTTCCACACTTTTTTGTGGAAAACTATTTTTTCTTTACTTTTTATCTAACTTATATTATACTATGATTACGAATGAAGCGGAGGTGCAAACGATGAAAAGAACATATCAACCAAATAATAGAAAAATGAAAAAGAAACATGGATTCTTTGCTAGAAAAAATTCTAACATATTAAAATCTCGTAGACGTAAAGGTCGTAAAGTATTATGTAAGTAGCCACGTAAAGTGGTTTTTATTCTAATCTATAGGAGGAATAACAATGAATACTAAAATGCGAATTAAGTCCGCTGATGAATTTAACGATATTATTAAAACCGGAACCAAGATCTATTCTCCATTCTTTATAATTTACTATAAGGATAAGAAATTAGATAATCCTAGATTTGGAATTACTCAAGCTAAAAAGTTTGGCAAAGCTTATAAAAGAAATCGCTATCGTAGAATATTAAGAGAAATAATTAGAACTAATATAAAAGTATTTAAAAATGAATATGACTATATTATAATAATAATGAAAAAGTGTGATACTTTAAATTTTAAACAAATCGAAGATAATTTGCTTAAAGTAATAAAGGAGAAACTATGAAAAAAAAGTACATCATAATTTTAGTCAGCTTATGTTTCTTATTAACAGGTTGTACTAAATATTTATCAGATAATGATAACAAAAGAGTTATAAATGAAGAAACAGGTCAAAGTTTACCATCAAATATATTATGTAAACCAACAGACGATAATTTAAATTCTATTTATAAACAATATGAAGATAAATTAGAATTTAAATTAGAAGATTTGCCTGATTGTGAAAATATCAAAATTTACGATTCTAAAACTTATAGTGGTTTATGGGTTCAATTAATTGTAATGCCACTTGCCTACTTAATTATTAAAATTGGAAATTTTGTTGGTAACTATGGTTTATCAGTAATGATTGTTGGCTTATTAATTAGACTTATCTTAGTTCCATTTTCAGCTAAAACAATGAAACAATCTGAAAATATGAAAAAAGCAAGTCCAGAACTAGCTAGACTAGAAAAGAAATATGAAAATAAAAATGATCAACAATCATTAACAATGAAAAGTACCGAAATGTTACAAATTTACAAAAAATATAATATTAACCCAATGGGAAGTTGTTTAATCTCATTAATTCAATTTCCATTATTCTTCGGATTCCTAGAAGCAATAAATCGTATTCCGGCAATCTTTGAAGGAACCTTAGGTGCATACCACTTAGGTATAACTCCATTAATCGGATTAAGAACTGGAAATTATTACTATATCGTGTTACTATTATTAATAATGTTAACAACATATTTGTCATTCAAAAACACTATGACTCAAACAAGTGGTAATCCCGAACAAGATAAACAAATGAAAATGATGACATACTTCATGTTAGTGTTCATAACAATTGCATCATTTAGTTTACCAACTGCCATTGCCTTATACTGGGTTGTAACAAATGGATTTAACGTTATTCAAAATTTAATAATAATGAAGGGAAGAAAATAAAGTGGAAGTATATTCATATGAAGGAAAAAAAGCAAATGAGGTATTTGAAAAAGCCTTATCAGATTTAAATGTAACAGAAGATGAAATATTATATCATAAACAAATTAACAAAGGTGGTTTCTTAAAAAGTGATACAGTTAAATTTACAATCGTAAAACTAACTGAAGTTCAAAATGCTATAAAATCATTTTTAGAAGAGACTATTAACAATATGGGATTAGAAGTTAAATTTGAAACTAATATTAGAGAAAAACAAATTAATATCAAAATATTTTCTAACAATAATTCAATATTAATTGGAAGAGATGGTAAAAATTTAACTGCCTTATCAACAATTTGCAAACAATATATATATAATCAAATTGGAGTATATCCATATTTAAATCTTGATGTTGAAAATTACAAAGATAAACAAATAACTCACATTGAAAGATTAGCTAAAAATTTAGCTAGAGAAGTTAAAAATACAAAACAAGAGATAGTAATGGAAAATATGAATTCATATGAAAGAAGAATTGTTCATAATTGCTTAACAAATATGAAAGGAATTACTACAATTTCCGAAGGTGAAGAACCTAATAGACACGTTATTATCAAACCAACAGAGGATTAATTTAAATAGACCTTATCGTAACATGATAATGGTCTTTTTTCTTATTCCAATATAAAAAACATAATTTTACATTAAATATACATAAATAATTTTAAAATTATTTAAAAAAGTAGTAAACAATGATAAATTATAATTATGAAAGGAAGATTCTAAGTTGACTAAAAAAGAAATAATATTAAATGGTGAAAAATGGATTGTTGATTTTGAAACCGGAACTATTTATAAAAATTTAGAAATGATACCTAATGGCACAGGCACTTTACCTATGTTAGGTAGATATGGAGATTATCCATTTAAAGTTTTTAGAAATGCATTATATTTTGAAACAAATGACAAGTTTTACAAAGTTTATGCTGATGAAGTAATGGAAATTACTAAAGAAGAATATCAAGAAAGTAGAAATTATATAAAACTAAATAAAAATGATCCTTCTGCATTAAGATTTGTATCTAAATATGTTACATCAGTAATACTTGATGAGGTCATGGAACAACAATTTGGTTTAAAAGTATCAATACCAGTTGAAAATTCAAATAATGTAAATTTGTTATCAAGAAATTTTACTCCTGAAATAGAAAATTATATTAAAAAAATCTCAAAATCAATTCTTGCAATAATGCCTAATCAAATAAATAGAGAAACTATAAAACAACAAATTAAAGATATTTATAAGAATGATATTTCAAAAAATGATGAATTACATAATACTATAATAAATAGTGTTTATTTAAGCAATAAAGAAAGATTTGATTATTTATCAGAAGATATAATAAGAAGTCGTAATGCCAGAAAAAATAGCAGAAAATAGTGATTAATAAATTGCTATTTTTTATATTATTAAAATTAGAAAGATATGAAATATCACTTTTCTTACCCAAAAATGTTATAATGAATCTATAGGGAAGGACCATATTATGAAATTAATTCTAAAACCAATCACTTTAAAAGAAGATACATTAAATGAAATTAATATCGGTAATTATGATGTAAACCTTTTTATATCATCAATCAAATCTTATCTTGAAAAAGCAAATGATTTACTTTATACCAAAATAGAAAGTCTAGAAGCATTCAAATTATACCAAATATTAAAACCAATTTATAATATTAAACTAAATTCTAATGATTATTTAAAAGCATTATCAAAAAAATATAATAAACATTACACTAATTTTATAACTATAAGAGTTAATGATGATAATTATTTTGCTATTACTACAAATAAATATGCTTATTTAGATGAAAGCATTATTGACTTAACTAAATTTAGAAATTTAATAAATAGGGAAGAACTAATCTTAATAAATAAACAATTAATAAACAACAAATATCTTGATGAAACAAATGAATTATTTTCATATTTTCTTGAAATATTAAAAAAAGAACTTTTAGTAAAAAACATTCTATTTGATTTAAAATGGTACACCAAAGAAGTAATGCATCAAGCAAGGAGAGTTGCAGACTTAGCCAATAATGACAAAAATCCAGAACTAGCTGAAATAGGAAAAATGTATAAAGTTGCACTAGACAATTGTTATAACGAAGGTACAATTTCCAAAACTAAAAAAATATCTGTTCCTAAACATCGAAAAAACAAAAGGAATTAATCTAAATCATAAAATAACTGATTTAATTTAATCCTTTTTTTAATTATTCAAGTGTGATATAATACGCACGAAAGAAAGAGAGTGATACCATGAATTCAACTATATGTGCAATATCTACAAGTTTAGGTGTTGGAGCCATTTCTATAATAAGAGTTAGTGGACCAGATGCCATAAAAATAGTTAATAATTTATTTGATGGAAAAGATCTTACCAAAGTTCCAACCCATACAATTCATTATGGACATATTGTATTTAATAAAGAAATAATAGATGAAGTGTTAGTTTCAGTTATGTTAGCTCCAAAAACATTTACAATGGAAGATATAGTTGAAATAAATTCTCATGGAGGTCCTGCTACAACCAATAAAATTTTAGAATTACTTTTATTAAATGGATGCATACAAGCTGAGCCTGGTGAATTTACCAAAAGAGCCTTTTTAAATGGTAGAATAGACCTAGTTGAAGCAGAATCAATCAGTGATTTAATATCATCTCAAACAGAAAAATCACGTAAACTTGCTATTAATGGAGTAACAAAAAATATATCAAATAAAATAAATGATATTCGTAAAGACATAATGGATATCCAAGCAAACATTGAAGTTAATATAGATTATCCAGAATATGAAGAAGGAGAAAAATACACTAAAGAATCATTAAAACCATTAATAGATAAGGTATATTCAAAAATAAATGAGTTATTATCAAATTCTAAAAATGGTAAAATAATCAAAGATGGAATTTCAGTTGCATTAGTTGGTAAACCAAACGTTGGTAAAAGTAGTATATTAAACGCATTATTAGAAGAAGAAAAAGCAATAGTTACAAATATTCCTGGAACAACAAGAGATATAGTAGAAGGCAAAATAAATTTAGACGGAATAATATTAAACATCATCGATACTGCTGGAATCAGAAAAACTAACGATATCGTCGAGCAAATAGGCGTCGAAAAAAGTTTAAAAATGATAGGCGAAGCCGATTTAATTATCTATGTTCTAAATAATAATGAAGAACTAACTAGTGAAGATTTAGAAACAATCAATGAATTACAATCAAAACAATCCATCATCCTTATCAATAAAAACGATTTAGATAACAAAATAGATTTAAAGAAGTTATCTAACTATAACATAATAACAGGTAATACCTTAAATTATGAAGGATTAACAAATTTAAAAAATGAAATAAAGAGATTATTTAATCTTAATGAAATTGAACAAGAAGATTATACATATCTTTCAAATGCAAGACAAATCGCATTAATAACTAAAGCCAAAGATATGATAGAAAATATATATAATAATTATGAGAATGTTCCAATCGATATGTTCACAATTGATTTAAAAAATACCTATGAAACATTAGGTGAAATAATAGGTGCAACATATAAAGATGATTTATTAGATGAATTATTCTCAAAGTTTTGTTTAGGAAAGTAAGGAATAAAAATGAAATATGATGTAATAGTTGTCGGTGGTGGTCATGCTGGATGTGAAGCAGCCAATGCTTCAGCCAAAATGGGTCTAAAAACCGCATTAGTTACTGCAAATATAAAAAATATAGCCGATATGCCATGTAATCCATCAATAGGTGGAACAGCTAAAGGTATAGTGGTTCGTGAGATAGATGCCTTAGGTGGATTAATGGGTAAAATTGCAGATAAAACCCATATTCAAATCAAAATGCTTAATAATGCCAAAGGTCCAGCAGTAAGATCACTCCGTGCCCAAGGTGATAAAATAACTTATCCAAGAGAAATGTTAAAAGCACTAAACTCACTTGAAAATTTAACCATAATTGAAGGAATGGTAGAAAATTTAATTGTTGAAAATAATACCATTAAAGGAATAATATTAGCAGATAATACGGAAATACTATGTGATGCTTTAATTTTAACAACCGGAACATATCTAAGAAGCAAAATACTAGTAGGAAGTACTAGTAAAGAAGAAGGACCTCATGGTGAAAAACGTTCTAACAATTTAAGCAATGTTTTAAAATCCTATGGTTTTGAAATTCAAAGATTAAAAACAGGTACACCTCAAAGATTAGATCGTTCAACTATCGATTTTAGTAAATTAAAAGAAGAATGTGGTGATGATTGTTATTGGACATTCAGTTTTGATAATGGTCCATTATATGACAAAGATAAACAAATCAAATGTCACATAGTTTATACCACTCCTGAAACTCATGAAATAATTAGAAAGAATTTAAAAAAATCTGCTATGTATGGTGGATATGCCGAAGGAATAGGTCCAAGATATTGTCCATCAATTGAAGATAAAGTAGTCCGTTTTGCCGATAAAGAAAGACATCAATTATTCTTAGAGCCAGAAAGTCTTTACTATGATGATATTTACTTACAAGGATTTTCAACAAGTATGCCAGAAGATGTTCAAGAATTAATGGTTCATAGTCTTCCTGGATTAGAACATGCCAAAATATTAAAATATGCTTATGCTATTGAATATGATGCAATCAATCCCTTACAATTAAAGCCATCTTTAGAAACAAAAGTAATTAATAATTTATTTACTGCCGGACAAATTAATGGAACAAGTGGATATGAAGAAGCAGCCGGTCAAGGTATAATTGCTGGAATTAATGCTGGTCTTAAATTACAAGGAAAAGAACCACTAATCTTAAAAAGAAACGAATCATACATCGGTGTTTTAATTGACGATTTAGTAACTAAAGGAACCAAAGAACCATATCGTTTATTAACATCACGTGCTGAATATCGTTTATTACTTAGACATGATAACGCTGATATTAGATTAAGAGACTATGGTTATAAAGTAGGTTTAATATCTGAAGAACAACATAATCGTTTACTTAAAAAATTATCTAATATTCAAACATTATTAAATTATCTAAAAGAAACTCGTATTACCCCAAGTACAATACCTGCTTCATTAAAAGAAATAGTTAATTTAAATAGCGGAGTAAGTCTATACGAATTATTAAAACGTCCTGAAATCACATTAGATTTATTAATTAAAAATAATTTAGTTTCAAATGATTATAGCGATGAAGTAAAAGAACAAGTCACATTTGCTGTTAAATATGAAGGATATATTGGTAAAGAAGAACAAGAAGTAGAGAAGTTATTAAAACTTGAAGAAAAAGAAATACCTGAAGATATTGATTATGATAAAGTTAAGAATCTTGCTAGTGAAGCAAGAATAAAATTAAAACAAGTTCATCCTAGAACAATTGCTCAAGCATCAAGAATAAGTGGTGTTAACCCAGTAGATATATCTGTTCTTTCAATCTATTTAAAAAAGGAATATCCTCATGAATAAAGAAGAATTTAAAAATGAATTATCAAAATTAGGAATAAGCCTAACTGACACTCAATTAGAATCTTTAGAAAAATATGCTAATATTTTAATTGACTATAACAAACATACCAATATAACCGCTATTACTGATAAAGAAAGCATTTACTTAAAACACTTTTATGATTCACTAACCATAACTAAAATAATCGATTTAACTAAAGATTTATCAGTTCTAGATGTTGGATCAGGTGGTGGTTTTCCCGGAATAGTTATAAAAATAGTATATCCTAATTTAAAATTAAATTTATTAGATAGTAATAATAAAAAAAGTGAATTTCAAAGATATGTTATTAACAAATTAAAATTAACAGATATAAATGTAATAAACGATCGTGCTGAAAATTTCATTAAAAAAGGCAATAAATATGACATAGTTGTCGCAAGAGCAGTATCAAATATGCCAGTTTTAGATGAATTATGTATACCATTTCTAAAAATAGGTGGTAATTTAGTTTTAATGAAAGCCGATGCAAGTACCGAATTAGAAAATAGTAAATCAGGTATTAAAATCCTAGGTGGAGAAATAAATGATATTCAAAAATTTAATTTACCAAAAGAAGGTTCTCTAAGAACTTTAATTAAAATAACAAAAGTAAATGAAACACCATCTATTTATCCAAGAAATTACGATAAAATAACCAAAAAACCTCTAAAATAAAAAAGCAGAAGGTATTATTATAACACCTTTGCTTTTTTATTTATTATAAATGATTTTTTAACACCTTTTTACATCAATAACTAAAAACTAAATTTTTTCCATTGAAATAAATACCAAAATAAAGTAAAATTAATTTTAGAATAGGAAGGGTATTTTATGGAAAATGCGATTTTAAATATAAATATCGATTTAATAATGCCAAATCGTTTTCAACCACGTCTTGTTTTCGATGAAAAAGCTTTAAATGAACTTGCTGATTCCATTAAAGAACATGGAATTATTGAGCCAATTATCGTAAGACCATTAAATGACAAATATGAAATTATTGCTGGTGAAAGACGTTATAAAGCAGCATGTATTGCTGGCTTAACTAAAGTACCCGTTATTGTTAAACATTTAAGTGATTATAAAAGTGCTCAAGTAGCAGTTATTGAAAATGTTCAAAGAAGAAATTTAAATCCTATGGAAGAGGCAAAATCCTATAAGAGAATATTAGATCATGGTTTAAAAACACAAGAAGAATTAGCTAAAGAAATAGGTGTATCTCAAAGTACAATTGCCAATAAACTAAGACTTCTTAGTCTTGCTGAACCAGTTAAACAAGCCTTAAGTGAAAATAAAATAAGTGAGCGTCATGCTAGAGCCCTACTTAAAATAACATCTCTTGATAAACAAGAAGAATTATTAAATAAGGTTATCACTGAAAGATTAACAGTTAAAGATTTAGATGATGAAATTAAAAAACTTGATACTTCTACAACTCCAAATGTAACATTCAAAATGCCAGAAGTACCAAATATTGTTAACACATTAAATTTATTTGATGAAAAAATATCTGAAGAGCCAGTAGCATCTTCAAAACCCGAATTTGTTACCCCAGTTGTAGAACCAAAAGATGAGCAACCAATAACTGAACCTAAAATAGAAACAGTTCCAAAAGAAGAAACTATTGAAGTAAACCAAGATCCTGAAATTAAGGAAATTAAAGAAATAGAAGAAGAACAACTACCAACAAAACCTCGACCTGATAATAGTACAAATATATTTGATATTCCAACAATAGGAAAAGAAACAAAACCAGATTATCCATCTCTAGAAGATTTACAAACAAATATGGATTTAGGTGTCAAAAGTGATATTTTGGTACCAGAACAACCTGAAGAACCCATTGTTGAAGAAAAAGAAGAACCAAAATTAGAAGTAACAGAACCAATCGTTGTACCCGAAACACCAGTTGAACCACCTAAACCAAGAATTATACCAAACGATTTAAATAGTGTTAAACAAGCCATCTCTGATTTAAATAAAGAAATAAAAGATGCTGGTTTCAACATTGAATTTGAAGATTATGATTTTTCAGATTTATATCAAGCAATAATTAAAATAAATAAATGACTTATGATTAATTTTCATAAGTCATTTTTAATTTTCCGTACCTTTTTTATAATAATAAATTACCGTATTTTTACTACTTTTAGGAGTATCACCAGACACCGCATCTAGTGGAATACCTATAATATTATCTGAAGGTTCATACCAACTAGTTTCCTTATCCTTAAGATATTCCTCAATCGTATCACACCATATATTTTTTATTTTTTTACTATAAACCGAATTAACATTCTTATTCATGTCATTACCAGCCCATACCATCATTAAGGCATCTGGATTATATCCAACAATCCAGTAATCATTATCAGTAGTCCCACTTTTAATTGCATATTTTCTTGAAATCTTACTATTTAAGTAAATAATAGTTGGGTTTAGATAATCAATAAAAGCCGGATTATATGTGTTTGTCATCATCTCATTAATTATAAACACTGAATCCTTATTAAAAACCTCTTTAGATTTTTCCTTATGTTTATATAAAAGATTTCCATTAACATCCTCAACACGTTCAATAAAATAGGTTTCATTTGTAGTTCCGTAATTAGCAAGAGTTACATAACTATTAGCGTAATCAAGCATATTAAGTTCTTGAGAGCCAAGCGCAAGTGAAGGTACTGGATTTAACTTTTCTTTTAGTCCAGCCATTTTCATAGTTTTAACTAGCTGTTCTTCACCCAAAAATAAATGTGTCTTAACCGCATAAATATTATCCGAATAGGCAAGAGCCGCAGCCATCGTAATCTCCTTATTTGCATATAAATTAGAATAATTATTAGGTGTATAAGTCTCCTTATTACCAAACACAAAACTAACCTTTGAACTGTAAAACCTACTACTTTCTGTCATATTATTTTCAAGAGCCGAATAATAAAGAAAAGGTTTAATAGTAGAACCAACTTGTCTTTTAGATTGAGTAACGCGGTTATACTGACTTCTTGCATAATTTTTTCCTCCAGCGAGTGCTAGTACCCCTCCCGTTTTCGGATTAACAAGAATTCCCGCTAATTGCACATCATCCTCATTACTACCATTTTCTTTAATCGAATCATCTAACTTCTTTTGGGCATTAACATCCAAAGTAGTATAAATTTTAATACCACCAGATTTAATCAAATTTTTAGGAATCGAAGAAATACTATTTAACTCCTCATTAACCGCATCACTATAATACATTAAAGTACTCATATTATTTCTTTCTCTTTTACCATAAATTTCAATTTTATCTTTATACAAATTATCATATTCTTCTTTAGTTATATAACCATTTTTAACAAGCAAACTAGCAATAATTCTAGCCCTTTTAATACAATTATCATAATTAGCAATCGGATTATTATTTTCTGGACTTCTTGGAATACCTACTAGCATCAAAGCTTCCTCAAGTGTTAAATCACTTGCATTTTTATTAAAATAATACTTACTCGCACTAGCAATCCCATAATTACCTTGTCCATAATTAATCGTATTTAAATAACCTTCCAATATCTCATCCTTAGAGTATCTAAGTTCTAATTTAATTGTTAAAAATGCCTCATCAATCTTTCTTTTCCAAGTTTGATTAAAATCTAAATATAAATTCTTAACATATTGCTGGGAAATAGTAGATGCTCCTTCTACAATCGTTCCACTTTTAATATTATTAAACATTGCCTTACCAATTCTTAAATAATCAAATCCACTATGATCATAAAAGCTCTTATCCTCACTAATAATAGTCGCATTTCTTACATACTTAGATATATCCTTAAGTGAAACCCAATCATTATTATTATTACTTTCAAACACTAATTCTTCCTTATTATCATATAAATAAATCCTATTTGCCGAATTAAGAACAATCTTTGGACTTATATAAGCATACAAATAAATACCCCATATACAAACAACAAAGGATATCCACAAAAAAAGAAATATTCTATATAAATTATACATTCTTTTCATAATCATCATATTTATTATGGAATTTAACCAAAATATTATGCTAAAATACGTTTAGGTGGTAACTAATGAGTAAAATAAAATTATATAAAAACAATTCCCTTGTCTTTGAAAAAGATGGCAACATTAATGATAATATTTTTGAGGTAGAAAATATTAAAGTAGATTTACTAAATCACATCTTATATAGAGAAGATGCTAGTTATAAATATACCTTAGATTATAAACAAAACAATGCTAATATAGAGTTAAAAGAACATAACTATAGTTTAAATCTACTATTAGAAACTAAAAGTATTTTAAAAAATGATGAATATCTAAGAATAATTTATTCTATTGAAAGTGAAGAAAAAATTGATAATATATTAGAAATCTATTTTTAGTTTATAAATATTTAGATATTAGAAAACAAGCATTATTTGATTTTTACTTTGATAATTTTACTTTATTTGATAAATTAGAATCATTTACAAAGAAAGATTTAAAAGCTGAATTATATTTTTTATATTGTCAATTGCCTGATAATTCTAATTTTATAACTAAAATACTATTAACAGGCTCTATCGAAGAAGCAATTAAATTTTATGAACAAATCATTTTAGAAGATTATCTGCAAAATATTTTTAAAAAACAAGAAAGTAGACATTATGCAAATATCCTTATAAATGAATTAGATAAATATACCAAAAAATATTATAATCAAAACTACAAATCCAAGCATTGATACGAATTTATAACACTAGCAAACAAATGGTTGCATTTATTCTTGCAATATGCTATAATACTAACCCGTAAGGGGGATTAAAATGAAAAAAACAATAACAGTCGAAGAATTTGAAACTTTAAAACAAAGTGTATCTACACTAATAGATTACGTTGAAAAAGGACTATTAAATGCTGATAGTTTAAAAAGTCTTCATGAATATTTACAAACAGTCAGTGTTCTTCCAGAATTTAAATATGATACAAAACCTAATTTTACAAGATAAAAATATTAAGTAAGTAAGAAAATTAAATGCTTACTTATTTTTATTTTTACATTAAATACATCTTAATAAAATTTTCTATTGACAACCTACGATATTATGATAAAATCATAAGTGTTAAAAAAAGCCATTATCATATTTATAAATAACACATATAATGGTTTAGGAAAGAGGATTTTTAATGATTAAATTAACTGATGAAGAAAAAGATACTTTATCATATAATGATGTAGCCTACTTAATATTAAAAGATACAAATAAAAAAATTAAAATTCAAGATTTATTTAAAGAAGTAATTAAAGCTATGGATTTACCAGAATCAACTTTTGAAGATGATATCGAAGAATTTTTTGAATTAATAATTACTGATAAAAGATTAACTATGATAGATAACGGATTTGTAGATTTAAAAATTAATCATAGTACTAAAATGATTGTTGATGAAGATGAAGACGAAGATATGTTAATTGAAAACGAAGAAGATCTTGAAGAAGAAAATTCAGAAGATAATTATGATGATGATTCAAATCCAGAAGATGATACCGATAACGATTTACAAGATTTAGTAATCATTGATGAAGATAGTGACGATTTAGATTCTGATATGATGTAACTAATTCTTTTTTCTTATATAAAGGAGGATAACAATGATAGATAGATTAGAACTATTAACTAATAGATATAATGAAATAAATGAAGAATTATTAAAACCAGAAGTATTATCAGATTTTAATAAACAAAAGAAATTATCTAAGGAAAAAGGTGGCATAGAAGAAGCCGTAAATAAATATGCCGAATATAAGGATTTAGTTTCTGAAATAGAAAGTTTAAAGGAACTAGTAATGGATCCTGAAATGCATGAAATAGCATCAATTGAACTAGATGAAAAAAAGGATAAACTTGCCTCTTTAACTAAAGAAATTGAAATACTACTTTTACCTAAAGATGAAAATGATGGAAAAGATATTATCATGGAAATCAGAGGCGCAGCAGGTGGTGATGAAGCCAATATTTTTGCTGGCGACTTATTTAGAATGTATTCAAAATATGCTGAAAAAGTTGGTTGGAAGTTAGAAGCAACTCATGCTGTTGAAGGAGATTCAGGTGGCTTTTCAACCATTGAATGTTCCATTAAAGGTAATAATGTTTATTCTAAATTAAAATTTGAAAGCGGAGTTCATCGTGTTCAAAGAGTTCCTGAAACAGAGACAGCCGGACGTATTCATACATCTACTGCAACTGTTTTAGTAATGCCTGAGGTTGAAGATGTTGATATTGAGATAAAACCAGAAGATGTTCGTGTTGACGTTTATCGTTCAAGTGGAAAAGGTGGACAAGGAGTAAATACAACCGACTCAGCTGTTCGTGTAACTCATATTCCAACTGGTATTGTTGTAACTTGTCAAAATGAAAGAAGTCAAATAAAGAATAAAGAAAGAGCTATGGTTGTTTTAAAATCTAGATTATATGATGCCGAAATGCAAAAACAAAATAATGAGACAGGTACAGCTCGTAAGAGTATGATTGGATCAGGCGATCGTTCAGAAAAAATAAGAACATACAATTATCCACAAAATCGTGTAACCGATCATCGTATTAACTTTAGTATTATGGAACTAGATCGTGTAATGGAAGGCAACTTAGATCCAATTATAGAAGCCTTAATAACAGAAGATCAAAGAAGGAAAATGCAAGGTGAGGAATAAACCTGAAAATATCAGCAACTTAGATTGGAATTTACTATGTCAAAAATATGATAACTTAGAAGAAGTTATTGCTAAAATAGATGAAGGTTATCCAATTGCCTATTTAATAGGAGACGTATCATTTTATGGTTATCCCTTTAAAGTAAATGAAAACGTTTTAATTCCCAGATTTGAAACAGAAACTTTAATTGAAAAAACTATTAAATTAATTAAAAGTCTAAATTTAGAAAATTCCAATTTAATTGATTTAGGAACTGGTTCTGGTGTTATAGCTATAACTTTAAAAAAAGAAATACCTTCTTTAAATATTACTGCAATTGATAAAAGTAAAGAAGCCCTAAAAGTCGCTATAGAAAATTCTAAATTAAATAAGGTAAATGTAGATTTTCAAAATCAAGATATTTTTAATTATAAATTACCTGAAAATATAAGTATTGTAATAAGTAATCCTCCTTACATAGAAGAAGATTCTAATTATAATCAAAATGTTCTTTATGAGCCAAAAGAAGCTATCTTTGTTTCTAATACAAATCCATTAATTTATTATGAACAAATATTAAAAATAGCTAAAGAACAAATTACCAAAAAACATCTTATTGCTTTTGAAATAGATGAAGATCATAAAGAAGACATGCACAAATTATGTAAGAAGTATTTTCCAAGCGATAATATAGTTATTGAAAAAGATTTAGCAGGTAAAAACCGTTATGCTTTTATATATAGTGAATAAAAAATAAAAAGATTACCCAATATTATTTTAGAAAGGGTAATTTTTTAATGAAAAATACTTTAATATGTTTATCAATAATAATTTTAAGTTTAACCTTAATAAAAAATAAAAATCAAAATGAAGTAATAATACCAACTGACTCTATTCGATTTAGAGTAATTGCATCATCAGATAGTGAATTAGATATAGAAACCAAACTAGAACTAAAAGATCACATTGAGAAAGTTCTTATAGATTTAACTAAAAATGCTACAACAACAGAAGAAGTAGATAAAATAATTGTTGATAACCTAGACTTTATCAACATTCAAATTCATGAATTTTTAAAAAACGATAATTACAAATTAGATTATGGTTTAAACTATTTTCCAAGTAAAACATATAAAGGAGTAGTTTATGAAGCAGGAGTTTATAACTCATTAGTAATAACAATTGGTAATGGTCTAGGAAAAAATTGGTGGTGTACCTTATTTCCACCCTTATGTTTATTAGAAAATAATGAAACAACAAATGATGTTGAATACAAATTATTTATTTCTAGTATAATTGAAAAGTTTAAATAATATACTTAACTAGGTGATTTTTTGTTAAGTATTTTTTTAATTGGGGTAGCACTTTCTATGGATGCCTTTTCCATTGCTCTCTCCATCGGAACAACTCATTTATCAAAAAATAGATTTATATTAATTCCCCTAGTAGTTAGTATAATGCACTTTGTTATGCCCTTAATTGGTTTATTTTTAGGTAATCAAATTTTATCGGTAATAAATATCAATCCAAAAATTATCATGACCATAATCTTGTTATATCTAGCGTTTCTAATGTATAAAGATCGAAATAATGATAAAGTAACTAAAATAAATTCCTTATTAAGCATCTTTTTATATGCACTTTCAGTTTCTCTTGATAGTTTTTCAGTAGGAATTGGCTTAAAAGCCTTAACTGATAAAATACTCATACCACCAATAATATTCTCATTATGTGCTGGAACAATAACTTATATGGGATTAATTCTAGGAAAATATTCTCAAAAAGTATGGCAAGAAAAAGCATCACTTATAGGAATAATATTGTTAATATCGATATCAATTGTCAATATTTGTAAATTATTTACTTAGATATTTGACTAAAACAAACTAAAATATTATATTATATTTAGAAAGGTAACTTTTTTATGAAAAAACTAATTATAGAAGGCCAGAAACAATTATCTGGTACAATAAAAATAAGCGGTGCTAAAAATAGCGTTGTTGCTTTAATCCCTGCATCCATATTAACAAAAGGAAAATGTATAATAAAAAATGTTCCTAAAATAAGTGATGTTAAATTATTATTAGAAATATTAAAATTATTAGGATCAAAAGTTGAATTAGATAAAGATACCCTTTATATTGATAATTCAAATATTCATAATGAATTTATTCCTAAAGATATAGCATCTAAAATGCGTGCATCATATTATTTTATGGGATGTTTATTATCTCGTTTTGGTTATGCTAAAGTATCATACCCAGGTGGTTGTACAATTGGTGCTCGTCCAATAAATTACCATACAGCTGGTTTTGAAAAGTTAGGAGCAAACATAACAGTAGAAGATGATATAAATTATATTATTGAAGCCAAAGAATTAATTGGTAATAATATATTTCTTGAGTTTGCCTCAGTAGGAGCAACTATAAATATTATGTTTTCTGCTGTTAGAGCCAAAGGAACAACCGTTATTCACAATGTAGCGAAAGAGCCAGAAATAATAAATATTGGCCAGTTCCTAAATAGTATGGGAGCTAAAATTACTGGATTAGGAACAGACACTATCACAATAGAAGGTGTAGATGAACTACATGATGGCGAAATAACCGTTATTCCTGACCGTATCGAAGCAGGAACCTATATGATGATTGGAACCCTTCTTGGAAATAATTTAAAAATAGATGGAATCATCCCCGAACATTTAACAAGTGTAATATCTAAACTTAAAGAAGCCGGTGCATCACTAAATGTAAAAGATAATCATGTAATCATTAACAAAGTAGATAAACTAGAGCCAGTTAACATTAAAACATTAGTTTATCCTGGTTTTGTAACAGATTTAGGTCAACCAATGAGTACTCTATTAACCCAGTGTGAAGGAACAAGTATCTTTGAAGAAACAATCTATGAAAACAGAATGAGACATATCAAATATTTAAATAAAATGGGAGCAAATATTGATTTAGATGGTAAAGTAGCCATGATTCACGGAAAAACATGTTTACATGGTGAAACAGTTGAAGCAACTGACCTTAGAGCTGGAGCAGCTATGTTGCTTGCCGGAATGATTGCTAAAGGAACAACAACCATAACAAATATAGAACATATTTTAAGAGGCTATGAAAACATAGTAACCAAACTAACAACAGTAGGAGCGAATATTAAAATAATAGATGAGTAATAAGTGAGAAAATATGTATAAATACACATTAAATGATAATGAAGATATCATTAAAATATTTGATAATCTATATATAAAACAAGGAAGTAATGAGAAAACAACCTCAGCAATTTTAACAAATCAAAGACTATTATTTTTAGATTATATAGTTCAAAATGAAGGATTAGAGGTTTTAAGAATTGCCCGTGGATCTCAAGCAATTCAATATAAAGAAGTATATTATCAAATAATCTTAAATGATATAAAAATGATTAATAAAAAAGAATTATATGAAATAGTTCTTAATAATAATTCAATAATCGAATTTAATAACAAAAAATTGTATGATTTAATTTTAAAACTTAAAGAAGAGTAATATCTTCTTTTTTTGTTTGTTGATAACTATTAAGTATTCCACATTAAAATTTAAGTAAGTGTAAAATTTAAGTAAATTAATAAATTTAAAATTTAAAATTACCATTAACTCTAGTATATTTGATAATATTAAAATAGAAAGTGTGAGATTTATGGAAACAAAAGAAAATAAAGAAAATAAAAAATTAATAATACTAATAGGAGTCTTATTTGCGATAATTATAGGACTTTTAATAGGGCTAATATTTATAATAAATAATTCAAAGAAGCTTAATAAAACTAATCAAAGTTCTTCAACTATAAACAATGAAGCCACTACCATAACAACTACAACAAAACCTTCTACGAATTCAAATGAGACCATTAAGTCCCCAACCGCAGAAGAATATTTTCTAAATTTATGTGCTTCATCAAATTGTGAAGAATACAATTTAACTAAATCAAAAGAACTAATATCAAAATATCGTTCTGATAATGACGTTATTTCCGATGAAAATACTGTGGTAGCCAAAAAAGCAAAAGGCACAACGGTAGAGTGCAATAAAGTTTTTTCTGAAAATAATAGAGAAGTTAACTGTCCAGAAAATAATAAAGTAAAAAGTATAAAATACGAAGATTTCATCTTAAAGAAAAAGGAATTATATGGTCCAAATGCAACAATGCCAAAAGAAAAATTTGATTATGAAAATTGTGGAATATATCAATATGTAAAAGAAACAGATTCATTCGTTTTTTCTGGTTATCAAGGTTGTGGCGCTCCAAGATTAGTTTCTAATGATATATTACAAGCATATGAATTAAATAATAAATTATACATATATGGATTTGAATATATATCTGATGTAGGTGACATAGTTCCATCACTTTCAGAAAAAATCTATATATTTAATAAAATAAATGGAAACTTTTATTTAGAAAAAAATGAAAAAATATAATTAAAAATGGAGAAGTTTTATGGAAACTAATAATAATAAAAAAATAATAATTCTCTTAACAATCCTATTTGCAATTGTAATTGCACTTTTAATAGTCTTAATATTTAAAACTAACAATTTAAAAAAACAACCTGAATTAGACTCAAGTACAATAACAACGACAACAACTATATCTTTCCAAAAAGATGAAAATAATCAATTTGATCTATCAAAATTAAATAATGAAGAAATCAAATTTGTAAATATTGATGAATTAAATGAATATGAATATACCATGGATAATAATTTGTATCAAAAAATAAATTCTGAAACATTTGCTTATAAATCAAGTGAAAACAATTCCAACAAAGTATTTGAATTTGATTATATACCTTTTTTAAAAATAGAAAATAGCAAATTATTTTGGAAAGTTAATAATAAATGGGAATTAGATTCTAATATTAAAGAAGATATAAAATATTTCAATTATTTTAGTTCAGCAGATGTAACAATTTACAGTTTTATTGCGATTACATCAAATAAAATTTATATTATTGAAATCCCTGATGGGATTGATACAGATAGCGATATTTTAAAAGAACATGCATTAGAAGAATTTAATAAAAAATATAGTAAATTAATATATAATGTTATTGATTCCAAAACAGAAAGTGTTATAGAAAAACATAAACCAATTGCCTGTAATCTTTATAGTGATTTCTATTTTTCTATAAATAATAAAACATATCGAATAAGTAATAATAAGCTAAAATTAGCAAGTGATTATTCAGAATATTTTTATGATAATTTGATAGAATATTTAGGAACATGCGAACCAGACACAGCTTCAATCAAAATTGATAAAAATGGTTTAATTTTAGACAATAATATTGATAAAACCAAAATAAATAAAGTAAAGTACTACTTAAAAAATGCTAATATTGAAATGATTATAGATTCTAATATGAATTATTATCTTAAAACTAATAATAAAGACTATTATGGAAAAATTGATAATTTAAATTTTAATAAACAAACTAAGTTGTTAACTTTAACTTTTAACAATAACTCAATAAATCTTAAAGAAGTATCATATCATTTATATGACTATTCACAAAATAACTAAAATATGATAATATAAAAATGTATTAGAAATAATACGTTAAATAAATAATATTAATTTTATCAAGAATGAGGGAGAGAATTAGCTCTAAGAACTCATACCAACCTACTTAAGGCAAGGTGGTAATGCTAATATCGATGAAAGAGATTTATTACTAACTCTTTCAAGAGTTTTTTATTTTTGATAAAAATGGAAAGAGGTAGATTATGAAAAATTATTATTTAACAAGTGAATCTGTAACGGAAGGACATCCAGATAAAATATGTGACAAAATAAGTGATTGTATTTTAGATGAGGCCTTAAAACAAGACAAAAATAGTAAAATGGCAGTAGAAGCAACAATTAAGGATGACTTAATATTAATTTATGGAGAAGCAACAACAAATGCTAAACTTAATTACGAACAACTAGCTAAACAAGTATTAAAAGAAATTGGTTATACGGAAGAGTATAATGTAATAGTTAAGGTAAATAAACAATCAATTGAAATTAATAATGCTGTAAATAAAGATAAAATAATGGCAGGAGATCAAGGAATCATGTTTGGATATGCAACTAATGAAACTAAAGAATATATGCCATTGACCATTCTTTTAGCAAATAAACTCGCAAAAAGATTAACTGATGTAAGAAAGCAAGCCAAAGACTCAATATTAAGACCAGATGGAAAAACTCAGGTAACAATTGAATATGAAAATGATTTACCTAAAAGAGTTGATACAATAATCATCGCAAGTCAACATAAAGAAAATATTGATTATGAAGAATTAAAAAAATTAATTATAGATGAAGTAATAAAACCGATAATCCCAAAAGAGTTACTAGACGAAAATACCAAAATATTAATTAATACTAGCGGTAAATTTACAATTGGCGGTTCATTTGGCGATAGCGGTACAACCGGTCGTAAAATAGTTGCAGATACTTATGGTGGAATAGGTAAAGTAGGAGGTGGTTGCTTTAGCAGTAAAGATCCATCAAAAGTAGATCGAAGTGGTGCATATTATGCTAGATACGTTGCCAAAAATATAGTTGCTCATAATTTAGCAGATAAATGTGAAATAGAGCTTGCTTATGCTATTGGGAAAGAATATCCAATATCAGTATACATAAATACTTTTAACACTAATAAAGTAAATATAGAAAAAATCTATGATTATGTTAATAAAAACTTTAACTTCAGCGTTGATAATATCATTAAGGAATTAGATTTATTAAATCCCATTTATTACAATTTAGCAGCTTATGGTCATTTTGGAAGAACTGATTTAAACTTAACATGGGAACAAATTAAATCATAATTTAATGAACAAAGTATATTTGTCTCTTGCAATTTTTCAAATATATGTTATACTATCGAAGTAAAAACGAATTTCTATGATTTAATTTAAATCATGGCGGAAGGAGAATAAAAGATGAAGAAAAATTTACATCCATCATTTGTAGATTGTACAGTAACTTGTGCTTGTGGACATACTTTCCAAACAAAATCTAATAAACCAACACATTTTGTTGAAACATGTAGTGCATGCTCCCCAGCATATAATCCAGAAATGAGCAAAACTGCTAAGAAAACTGGTACTGTAGAAAAATTCAATAAGAAATATAATTTAAATTAAGTGCTAAAATAGGCACTTTTTTTGTTAATTAGGTGTCAAATATACTTCAAATTTTAAATATTTATAAATATTTGTGGTAATATAAAAATAAGTAGGAGGAATAATGGAAAAAGAATATTATGAAAAATTATTGAATAATTCAGTTAATTTATATACTAAAGGAACTTTAATTCAATATGGTTTAAGAGAAGAGCAAGCCTTAGAAATTGTTTCTAACCTAACTGGAATTGCTCCTGAAAAATTGCAAGAATTAAGAGCAGAAAGAATTAATAACATAAGTGAAAGTATGAGTAAATCAAATGAAGTTCTTTCAACAATGATATCTAGATAGTAGAAAGGGATAATTAACATGAAAGTAGCAATTGCAACAGACCATAACGGCGTTAATATCAAAAAAGAAATAATTAAATATTTAAATAATCAAAATATTGAAACCATTGACTTAAGTGAACATAATTCAGCCGTTGATGATTATCCACTATATGCTTTTGAAGTAGGAAAAGCAGTATCATCTAAAGAAGCAGATTATGGAATTTTACTTTGTGGAACTGGTATTGGAATGAGTATTGCCGCTAATAAAGTTAAAGGTATTCGTTGTGCTCATGTAACAAGTAATACAGAAGCAATGCTAGCCCGTGCTCATAACAACGCAAATATTATCGCTTTAGGAGCAAATAATCATAAAGTTAATGACTTAATTAAATGGATAGATTTATTTTTAACAACCGATTTTAAAAATGAAGAAAGACATGTAAGAAGAAATAAACAGATAATGGAGTATGAACAAAAGTAATGATAAAAACAATTATATATATAGTTTGTGTTTTACTATCCGTATTTGTTCTAAATGGAATTAATTTTAATAATTTTTTTAAAAAAAATCACATAATTGAAGCAAGATTTTTTGTTATCATCATAAGCTTAATTATGGGATATCTATTAGGAAGTTTTATAATAGAGTTTTTAGATGTAAGTGCAATCTTTTAAGGAGACTTATGAAAAAAATATTATTATTAATCTCATTCTTATTACCAATATTTATAAGTAGTTTTAATAAAACTACTTTTTTATTTTCTAATAAGGATAAAAATATAATTATTTACTTAACTGATTTAGATTTATACTTAGATTTAAATGACTATGTTACTGGGGTTGTAGCATCCGAAATGCCTGCTTTATTTAATGAAGAAGCATTAAAAGCCCAAGCGGTAGCAGCCAGAAGTTTTGCAACATCAAAAATGGAAAATAATTACTTAGAGCTAACATCAGGAATAAGTGATCAAGTATATAGTCCAATTTATAAATTGCAAGAAAAATGGCAATCTGACTTTGATAAATATTATCAAAAAATATCAAAATGTGTTAAATCAACCAATAATGAAGTAATAAAAAGGAATAATAAAATACTTAGAACTTATTATTTTTCAATGAGTAATGGATATACAGAAAATTCCCAAACTGTTTTTAATGATACCACTTTTACAAGTGTTAAATCTCTTGAAAATGAAAATACACCAAATTACAAATTTAAAAAAACTTTTTCATCAGAAGAACTTCAAAAAATCTTAAATATATCAAACATAGATATTCAAAGTATTGAAAGAAGTAATACAAACCATGTTTCTACAATAACTATTAATAACAAAATATATACTGGAATTCAATTCCGTAAATTACTAAATCTTCGTTCTACGGATTTTACTATTCAAAAACAAGATAACAACTATATTATAACCACAATAGGTTATGGTCATGGTGTTGGAATGAGTCAGTATGGAGCAAATCAAATGGCAAAAGAAGGATCATCTTATAAAGAAATATTAAATCATTATTATGAAAATACTGAAATATCTGAAATTTAAAGTATAAAAAATAATAAATTACCCAAACTTTTAATAGGAGGAAATATGAATAAAAAATATAAATTAAAAGGATGGGTAGTTTTTTCAGTATATGCTATTTCAATTATTACAATTATTTCAAGCTTATACTTAGTAGGTAAGACATTAGAAGGAATGATTTATTCAAATGAATCTATATCTTATGTCTATAGAGGAATCATTGATGATGCAGTCCCAGTTGTAAGTACTACAAAGAGTAAAAAGTTTATAATGCCTTATCAAGATGAAAATGTGAAAATTATTAAAAACTTCTATGATAAAGATTCTGATAATGTAACTCAAGAAAACTCATTAATACTTTACCAAAATACCTATATGCCAAATACCGGTATTCTTTATGGAAACGATAATGTTTTTGATGTATTAGCAGTTCTTGACGGAACAGTTGAATCAGTAACAACAGATGAAGTATTAGGAAATATTATAACAATTAGACATACCAATAATATGACAACAACATATGAAAGTTTAAATAATGTTGACGTAATTGTTGGTCAAGCAGTTAATCAAGGTGACATAATTGGTAAAAGTGGAACAAACAAAGTAGAATCATCTGCAAATTCAATGTTATTATTTGAAGTAAACTACAATGGTAATAATATCAATCCAACAAATATTTATGATAAAGAAATAAATGAACTTAATTAATGTTTACTTTTGAATTAACAGATAATTATATACTTATTTATAATCATAAAACAAAAGAAATAATAAAAGAAGAAATCCCTTATAATATTATCTCAAATAATAAAATATATGATTATCTAAAATTAAACAAAATAATAATTGATATTATTAACAAATACAAATTATTAAATTCTCTATTTAAAACAAAGATAAATATTTTAATTTTTGAAAATAAAACACCAACAGAAATATATCTTTTAAAAAATTTATTTAAAAATCTTTCAAATATAAACATTAATCTTATTCATGTTTCTAGTTTATTTGATAATAAACATTTATTTATAAGTGGAAATAAATTATATTATCAAGATAAAAAAGTTGAAAGATTAAATAATAATGAATATACTTTAGTTGGTTATAATGAAAATTATCCTAAATTAAAAGAAAAAATATATCAAAAATATAATATAAAATTATTACAATACGAAGATTCATATCGAAAAATATTCGACAAAGTCTTCTGTTTACTTTTAATAATGTTAATTGTATAATTATTATAATAAAGGAGCAAACAATAATGATTCAAATTGATAAAAAATTTGCTTATATATTTGTAATATTAACAGCAACAATGTTATTAATTACTGGTAGTTTTTTAATATTTAAATCAAGTGCATATCTTTCAAGAGATAAAATAGTTACAACAAGACCTAATAAAAATACTGAAATAAGTGTTGTAAATGAAAAAATTGAATTAACAGATGAATTAAAAAACGATTTAAAACAAATAATTCCTAAAAGTACTTGTAATGAAGATTTATTATACTCACAATTTAATGGTGGATTTTATCTAGGTTTAAATAATGATGAATCACCTGAAGACTGTCCAAATATTAAAGTGTATACCAAAGATTATAATTGGCAATCATCATCAGATGAAATAATGTTATATAGTTATGTTCTTTTATTTGACGGTGTAAACTATGGTAAAACATATCAAAATTTAGTAGTTCCAAGTTCTAAAATTGAATCACTATCCGAAAATTCTTTTATAGGTTATGGCGGTAAATATAAATTCACTTTTGCAAAAGTAAATAATGATTATGTTTATACTTCAACAAGTTACATAAATTCTTAGATTTCTAAGAGTTTTTTCTTTTTCTTAAAAAAGTTATGATATAATTAATTAAAGATAGATTGGAGATAAAATATGAAAGTTGTTGATGGAAATACTGCCTGTTCTATGATGGCCTATAAATTAAGTGATATAAGTTTTATATATCCAATAACCCCATCTAGTCCTATGGCAAGTAACATAGATAATATGAATAATAAAGACATTAAAAATATTTTTAATGATAATGTAAATGTTTATGAAATGCAAAGTGAAGCTGGTGCTGCTGGTGCCCTTCATGGTGCTTTAAATGCTGGAAACTTAGGTACAACCTTTACTGCAAGTCAAGGATTACTTTTAATGATTCCTAATATGTATAAAATGGCTGGAGAATGTTTGCCAGCTGTAATTCATGTTGCAGCTCGTAGCTTAGCAACCCATGCCTTAAGTATTTTTGGTGATCATCAAGATATTTACGGAGTAAGACAAACTGGCTTTTGCTTTTTAGCAAGTACGAATGTTCAAGATGCTCATAATTTAGCCTTAATTTCCCATTTATCAGCCATTGAAAGTAGCTTACCATTTTTACACTTCTTTGATGGCTTTAGAACCAGTCATGAATATAATGTTATAAATGAAATAAGTGATGACGTAATCAAAAAACTAGTAAATTATGATAAAATTAATGAATTTAGAAATCGTGCTTTAAACTCAAATAAAAGTATCACTAAAGGAACAGCTCAAAATGAAGATATCTATTTTCAATCAGTCCTAACAAGAAATAAAGATTACGCCAAAGTTCCTGATATCGTAAACGATTATATGCAAAAACTAAACAAAGAAATAGGAACAGACTATAAACCATTTAATTACTATGGTGGAACAAACGCTAAAGTAGTCCTTATCGCTATGGGATCAGTATGTGATACTATTAAATCAGTTGTAAAAAATAATCCCTTATTTGGTTTAATCGAAGTACATCTATATCGTCCATTTAGTAAAGAATATCTACTTAACGTCTTACCAAAAACAACTCAAAGAATTGGCGTATTAGATCGAACTAAAGAACACGGTGCTAGTGGTAACCCCTTATATTTAGATGTAGTATCATCTCTTAAAAATACCAATATCAAAATTTATGGTGGAATCTATGGACTATCAAGTAAGAATACCACTCCAAACGATATTTACGATGTATACATGAATTTATTAAATAATCCTAAAGATGATTTCTCAGTCGGTGTTATAGATGATGTAACAAATACAAGCTTAACTCACTATAAATATATTGAAGAAGATAATTTTAGAGAATTTAAAATCTTTGGTTATGGTTCAGATGGATCCGTAAGTGCATCAAAAGATATGTTAAAAATCTTAGGTAAATCTGCTTATGTTCAAGGATATTTCGAATATGACTCTAAAAAAAGTGGTGGCGTAACAGTTTCCCATTTAAGATTATCTAACAATCCAATAAATGCCCCATACTATACAAATCATCCTGAATTATTAGTAGTAACCAAAGACGAATACTTCCATAAATTTGACATGATAACCGGTTTAAAACCAGGCGGTAATTTAATAATAAATACCTCTAAAACCGAAGAAGAACTAAATAAATTCCTGCCAACAAACATTAAAGAATATCTAAATGCAAATAATATCAAAACATATATAATAAACGCTAGTAAATTAGCCGAAGAAAATGGAATTAAAGGTAAAATAAGTTTAATAATCGAAACCTCAATTTTAAATTTATTAAATATTCCAAATTACCAAAATATCTTAATTGAAAACGTTAAAGAAAGATTTAGAGCTAAAGGAGAATCTATTGTTGAAAGTAATATCAAAGTTATAAAAGAAACTCCAAATAATCTATTTAATATCAAGATTACTAATGACGAAAGTATAAGTATTAATTCAAGTAACAATATTTTTGAAATGATTAATTCAAGACGCGGTAATGAATTGACTGTTAAAGATCTTCTTGATTATAAAGATGGTGCTTTCCCAGGTGGAACAACCAAATTTGAAAAACGTAAAATTAGTGAGGATATTCCTGTTTGGAATAAAGAAAAATGTATTAAATGTGGAATGTGTGCCTTAGTTTGTCCTCATGCCGTAATAAGACCATTCGAATTACCTAATGGAGAATTTATTATTAGTATTAGTGGAGCAGACTGTACCGGTTGTGGATTATGTATTAATACATGTCCAAAAGATGCTTTGTCCTTCGGTAAATTCGATGAAGAAAAGCAAAAAGAAGCAAACGAACTATTTAATAATTATGAAAATCCTAAATACCCATTAACAACCATTAAAAATATTGAATTAAGAAAACCATTATTTGAGTTTTCTGGAGCATGCGCTGGTTGTGGAGAAACACCATATATCAAATTATTAACTCAAATTATTGGCGAAAAATTAGTTATTGCCAACGCAACAGGTTGTTCAAGTATCTATGGAGCATCATGCCCTAATACCCCTTATTCTGTATCGTGGAGTAATAGTTTATTTGAAGATGCTGCTGAATATGGATTTGGAATTCTAAATAGTTTTAACAACTTACAAAATCGTATAAAAAAAGAATTAGTTAGAATTAATAATGCAGATACAAAATATCTATTAGAACTACTAGAATCTAACGATTATGATAAAATAAAATCCGAATTACCTAAATTCCAAAAATACATTAAAGAAGATTTATTAAGTTTTGTAACACCTAAAAGTGTATGGACTATCGGTGGTGATGGTTGGGCTTATGATATCGGTTTTGGTGGATTAGATCATGTAGCATCATCAAATGAGAAAGTAAGAATTCTTGTACTAGATACTGAAGTATATTCAAATACTGGTGGTCAGTCAAGTAAATCAAGTCATTTAGGACAAGTTTGCGAATTTGCAAGTGGCGGTAAGAAAACATCTAAAAAAGATTTATTTAAAATTGCCATGTCATATCCAAATATATATGTTGGAAGCATTAGTTTAGGTGGTAACTTCATGCAAGCAATTAAAACAATTAAAGAAGCCGAAGAACACGATGGCCCATCAATTATAATTGCATATTGTCCATGTATTGAACAAGGTATTAAAGGAGGAATGAGTAATTCAATCAAAGAAGAAGCTCTAGCAGTCGATTCAGGTTATGTCTTATTAATGAGATATAAAGATAATAAACTATACCTAGACTCTAAAGAACCAAACTTTGATAAATATGATGAATTCCTATCTAATGAAGTTAGATACAACGCATTAAAAATAAAAGACATAAAAAAAGCAAACGAATTGCTTGCTATAAATAAAGAAATAGCGGTCCAAAGATACAACTATTATAAAGAAATTTCTAATAAATAAAAAAATAGAGGCTATCCCCCTGGGTTAGCCTCAAAGAATAAAAAGGGGTTGGCTAGTGTGATACTAGCACCAATTCGCCTTTAAGTGAATTGGTACTTGTTATACTAAATGAAAAAGACTTAAAAGTCAACAATTTTTTGTTAAAATTTAAAATATTTTTTAAAGGAGATAAATATGCTAGAAGATATTAAAGGAATTGGTCCCAAAACCTTAAAATTATTTCAAAATTTAAACATCTTTACCATCCAAGATTTAATCACATACTATCCCTATAAGTATAAATTATATCACCCAGTCACCCTAGATAACTATGAAGAAAACACTGAAGTTTTAATAAACGGATATGTCGCATCCGATGCCAAAATATACTATATTAAAAGAAATTTAAATAAAATAAGTTTCAGATTAAATACTGGTACTAAACTAATAAACGTTACCATCTTTAATCGTCCCTTCATTAAACAACATCTGTTATTAAATAAATATATTTCCGTAATAGGAAAATATAACATCAAGACCAACACATTTACAGCTAGTGATATAAAATTAACCCCAATAATTAAAGATGAAATAGAACCAATTTATCACACAACTCAAGGACTAAAACAAGTAAATATTCATAAAATAATTAATAATTTATTAGAAAAAAATATCTATGTTCCCAGTCTAATACCTGAAGAATACATTAAAGAATATTCATTATTAGATAAACTAACCGCTATAAAAGAAATTCATAATCCAACCAGTACTAATAATTTAAAACAAGCTGAAATATGTCTTAAATATGAAGAACTATTTGAATATACTTTAAAAATAAATTATTTAAAATATTTAAAAGATAAAACAACTACATCATATATAAAAACATTTGATACCTCAAAATTAGATAATTTAATATCAAGATTACCATTTAAATTAACTGATTCACAAGTAAATGCCGTAGAAGATATTAAAGATGATTTTAACTCACCAAAACATATGAATAGATTAATTCTAGGTGATGTTGGAAGTGGTAAAACAATTATATCTTTCCTAGCCCTTTACATGAACTATTTATCTGGTTATCAAGGCGTCCTAATGGCACCAACTGAAATATTAATAAAACAACACTATGAAAATATCAAAAAAATCTTAACAGACTTAAATATTGAAATACTAACTGGTTCAACAACTAAAAAAGACCGTGATAAAATAATTGAAAATCTAAAAAACGGTAAAATAGATATTTTATTATCAACTCATTCAGTCTTAAATGATGATGTCGTATTTAAAAATATCGGACTAGTTGTAACTGACGAACAACATCGCTTCGGTGTAAATCAAAGAAAGAACCTTCAAAACAAAGGAGAAAATGTTGACGTACTTTATATGAGTGCAACTCCAATCCCTAGAACTCTAGCCTTAACTATTTTTAAAGATATGGATATAACTGAAATAAAAACAAAACCATTAAATAGAAAACCTAAAATTACCAAATTATATAAAACATCAGAAATTAAAGAAGTTCTATATGAAATGTTAGATGAAATTAAAAAAGGACATCAAATCTATGTCGTTAGTCCCCTAATCGAAAATGAAGAAGAAAATACTAAACTAGCAAGTGTTAATTATTTATATGAAAAAATAAATGTAGCCCTTAATGGTAAAGTACCTATAGGTGTTCTTCATGGTAAATTAAAAAATGAAGAAAAAGAAAATATAATGAATGATTTTAAATCAAATAAAACTAAGATCTTAATATCAACAACCATCATTGAAATAGGAGTAGATGTTAGTAACGCTACGATGATTGTTATATTTAATGCCGAAAGATTCGGCTTGGCAACCCTTCATCAGTTAAGAGGACGTATAGGTAGAAATGATATAGAATCAAAATGTATTTTAATAAGCGACTATGACACGCCAAGATTAAAAATATTAGAAGAAAGTGAAGATGGCTTCTACATTTCTGAAAAAGACTTCGAATTAAGAGGAGCCGGTGATTTATTTGGTGTAAAACAAAGTGGAGATATGGTCTTTAAAATAGCTAATCTAAATAAGGATTTTAAAATATTAAAAAAATGTAGTGAAGACTCTTTAAATTTTTTAAACAAACATATTAACGAAATAGATAAATTTCCTATTCAAAAAAACATAATAAGGGGTGTAAAAAATCTAAATTAATGATATATTTATAGTAGAAGGAGTTGAGATAAATGAATAGAGCAAAAATTAAAAATGATGCCAAAAAAATGATTGAAGGAAATCTATGGACCATTTTAAAACCAATGTTAATTGTTATGATTGTTTTAGGTTTTGTAAATGTAATATCAGAAAAAGTATTACAAGATACATTCGCAGGAACAATGTGTTCAACTTTGCTTTCACTTGCAGTAATGCCTTTATCATATGGTTTAGATGTATTTATTCTTAAATATGTAAGAAAAGAACAAGTAGATTATGATGAAATATTTAAATATTATTCTAAATTTGTTCCTATATTCTTATTAGGATTATTAATGTCTATTTTTATTGGTCTTTGGTCTTTATTATTTGTTATACCAGGTATTATAGCTGCTATATCATATAGTCAAGCAATGTTTATCATGATTGATGGTGAAGAAGAACCAGGTGCTTGCATCAAAAAATCTAAAGAGATGATGTATGGTTATAAATGGGATTATTTCGTATTTATGTTAAGTTTCTTTGGTTGGTATTTACTTTGTGCATTAACATTTGGTATTGCCCTAGTATATGTTGCACCATATGTTTCAGTTTCAGAAGCACTATACTATGAAGAACTTAAAAAAATTACAAAAAATTAAATAATATAAATTGACAAACTATTCATAATTTTATATTATTAAATAGGTAAGGTAATAAACCTTACTGATCCTCTAACGATTCTTGTTAGAGTGTATCAACCAAAACCCCCTGAAGAGAGCATTTAACCGTGCTCTCATTTTTTTATAGGAAATATAAGGGTTTTATTAATTTGATAAATCTCCAAAAATAGGATTAGGTACTATTTTTATTTAAATAGACATATTTACTAAATAAATATGATATAATTAATATAAGATTATAAGCGAAATGAGGTGATATTTTGAATAATAATTTGCAGTATTTATATGATACTTCTGGAAACTGGATTGCATTTAAAATTGGTAAATTTCTATTTAATGATGACGGAAAATGGATTGGATGGTTTCCGTGGGATGAAGTTATAGCTATAACACCCAGTGGGAAGTATTTAGGGGAAATATATAATAAAAACAGATTACTTAAATCAAATTATAAAAAAATATTACCATATCCTGGTTATCCCGGTTATCCTGGTTATCCCGGTTACCCTGGATATCCTGGCTTTGTTGGATATCTATATGTACCCGGAACATCAGATGTAGAGAAAGAACTATTGAAAGGAGAATAAATATGACAAAGGAAGAATATTTAAATAAATCTAACGCCATTTTAATTAGTCTGAAAAGTACTATAGAATCATTTTATACTTTATATAATTCCTTAGATGATGACAAAGAAAATCAAAAACAAGATCTTCTTCGTGCAATCATATTATTCTCATGTTCTGGGATAGACTCAATAGTTAAGCAATTAGTTAATGATACTTTAGATTATGTTATTGAACATGATGAGGGAGCTTTTAATCAATTTAAAAATTATACTGAGAAAAAATTAATATTAAAAAATGAAGCTGGAATAAATTCGAAATTGTTTGCTGAACTATTTACTTGTGGTAATCCAAAACAAACACTTATAGATGTTTTAAAAAAAGATTTAACGAGCAATAGTCTTCAAAGCGCCGATGAATTATTAAAAGTAGGATCTGTTTTTAATATTGAAACTGCTAATTTAGTAAATGGTAAAGAAGAACATGAAAAATTAAGAAGAGTATTTATAGTTCGTAATCAAATAACACATGAAATGGATGTTGATATGACAGCTTCAGATTTTAAAATGAAAGATAGGACTTATGAAGAGATAAATGATTATTCTGAATTTATTATTAAATTTATAGAAAAATTTATAGAACTAATATCAGAAAAGCTTGATGATACTTCGGAAGTTGATGAATTTGAACAAATAGTAAGTTTATAAAAATATTGAATCAAACCAATGCTTTTTTAGTCTAAATTATCAATTAAATCAACAACTTCATTTAAAGCAGAGTTAAATAGATGTGTATAAGTGTTTAAAGTTTCTTCAATTTTAGTGTGTCCTAGATATTTATATTAGCAACATTATTAACAAGTAGAGATGCACACGAATGTCTGAAATCATGGATCCTAATTTGAGGAACACAGCCAATTTACAGTTTCCATTTTTTTGATGTGATAGTATTACTTGCAACTGGGAAAGCATCACCAATAACAATGTAATCATCATTGAATCCATACTCTTTAAACACCTCGTTCTTAAGCATTTTAAGGTCGTTTAAGAGCATTTTATTAAGTGGAGAGTTCTTCTCTTTTAATTTTTGGAGTGGAAAATTGGAATTCCTTAACTGAACCACCACGATCAGTAATTTGCTTTTTAACAGATAAGGTTTTATTAACAAGATCAATATTTTTCCAAGTCAATCCTCTAAGTTCACCTTTTCTTAATCCACAATGATATAATATTTCAAACATAACTTTACTTTGTAAATTAGTTTCAACAGAAATAAATTGTTTCTATTGATCATAAGTAAAATACATCATTTCTTTTGGTATATCAGAAGCATTACTAAACTTGGTTATTTTATTATAAACTTTATTAAGGCTAAAATCGTACCAAGTCATAGCAAAGTTTAATACTGATTTTATAATTTTTAATATATCATTTTTATATCTTGTTGAAATATTAGTTTCGTTCATTTGCTTTTTCCAATTATCATAGTGATTAATATTAAAATCTTTTAGTTTAATATTTAACAAACTTTTAAGTAAATTCTTTTATTACCGTAATTATATAGAGTAGTAGGCTTAACCTCAATAGTTGAAGTTCTATTCTCGATAAATATATCAATCATTGCGTCTAAGGTAATTTTATCCATATTTTCGTGTCTATGTATTTTTAATCTAAATTCAAGATGTGCATCTTCTGCTTCTTTTTTAGTAGCAAATTTACCAGAATTATATTGTGCATTTCTACCATCTATATCTTGATATCTAACTCTAAGAAATCAGACACGACCATCTTTAGTTTTACCAGATTTTGCTTTATAAACTCCCATTATATCATCATCTCCTTGTATGAATAAAAGCATAGTAATATAATGTAAATGGAAACCCAATATCATTATTAAATGTTAAAGTTGTGCTAAACTTTTAATTGGCGTTTCTGTTTGATCTACTGCGCCAACAGTAGATCTTTATATGTGCTTTTACAAGTGTGTTGTAATGTTAGTACACTTCAAATTAATAATATAGAGGAATAAGAAAATGAACAGTGAAAAATTAAATGCTGAACGAATATTAGAAATTGTATCAAGCCAATGGGCTACTGCAAAAGATATAATGATGCTAGGTAGTGTAGGTAGAAATAAAGCATATTCAATTAGAAGTGAATAGCATTAGCATTATATAGTGATAATACAAAACTTAGAAATAGAGGGTTAGTACCAATGTTGGAAGTATTAAAATACTTTGGTATAGATCTAAATAATTTAAAAGATGTTTTAACATTATATAAATAGATTCCTCCTGATGGAAAGATAGAATTATAAGATTAATTTCAAGACCGACCAGACACCTGCATTCACACAATTATAAATTTCCCGTGAGTTTTTTGGAAAATAGTATAAAATAAGAGTAATCAATCCCAATTTTTTTAAAATCTAATGGATCATCTGATATTAGTTGTAAGGCATATTTTATTCTAAGTAATTTCTTTACTTCAGCTGATACTTCCCTTTCATTTATTTCTGTGATGTTCATAATATCTCTAGCAGAATTAAATTATTGAATCAATGTTGTTTCATACATAGCATTTCTATAATAAGCATTAGCTATATAATAAGAAATAACTTCTGGAAAAATAAAACTTTCTAAATATTCACCATAATTATCAACAAATAGCTTAAGAACTTTAATGAACTCCTTATCTGTTATATCTTCACCAGTTTTAGGTCTAATCATATTCACCTCCAAATGTTTTTTTATTAATCACTTAAAAAATTAAATACTACAAGTATTATTGATGTGTTTTTTGAATAATACAGGTTAAAAAAGGTTTAATTTAAAATTTTTTGTAGAAAAATATGATATAATTTAAATGATTGAGTATTAATGCTTTAGGAGGTAATAATATGGCTGTACAAAATTTAACAGAATTTAAAAGAATGGAGTATTTGGATATGATACATCAAGTTCGTAATAAAAACAAAGACAATGTAGAAGTAAATAAAATTCTTAACTTATTCGAAAAAGAAATTAATAATAGAAAATATGGATTGAATTGGGAAGAACATATAGAAAAAGCGGATGTAGATGTTCAAAAAAATATTCCATTGTTTGTTAATGTATTAGACAGAAATATAGTATTAGATCCTTCAAAAAAAGTTAATTTTATCATAGAAGGAGAAAATCTCCATTCATTATCTTTATTGAAAAAAACACATTATAACACAATTGATTTAATTATAATTGATCCTCCGTATAATAGAGGTTCAAACGATTTTGAATATGATGATGATTTTGTTGATAATAATGATAGATTTAAGCACAGTAAATGGTTATCTTTTATGGAAAAAAGATTAAGGTTGGCAAAAGACTTATTGAATAAGGATGGCTACATTTTTATAAATATTGATGATAATGAAGTTGCACCATTAAAAATGTTATGTGATGAAATATTTACAAATGATAATTTTGTTGGAATGTGGATGTGGGAAAAAACGAGTACTGCTCCAGCACTTTCTAAACAGATTAGGAGAAAATTAGAATATATAATATGTTATGCAAAAAGCTTAAATCCTTCACATGCTTTTTCACAAGGATTGATAGATGGTGGGGATGCCCCTCTATTAAATAATGGAAATCCGTTAAAGGAATTATGTTTTAAAAAGGGAACAGTTAAATTTAATATCCAAGATGGAATTTATGAAAAAGATGAATCCATGGCTATAGAACTTTTAGATAATGTAGTTGTAAAGGATGGCTTAAATGAAAATGATTTTCGAGCAAAAGGTCATTGGAAATGGCAACAATCAACTTTGGATGAAGAAATAGAAAAAGGTACTTATTTTTTAGTAAAAAGTAAATTATTTTCTGTTAGATATCAAAGAGTAGATATTACAACATTAAAGGTCCCTCAGAATTATTTAAATAAAGACTTAGAGGTGGGAACAAATGAAGAAGCCGCAAATCATATTAAGGAGTTTGAGTTACCTGGTTCATTTTCTTATCCAAAACCTGTATCATTATATAAATTCTTAATTAAGATGGTAAATCTTCATAAAAACATTACAGTTTTAGATTTTTTTGCAGGTTCAGGTACAACAGCTGAAGCCGTTTTAGAAGCAAACAAAGAAGATGATGGTGATAGAAAATTTATTGTTTGCACTAACAATCAGATAAGTGCAAGAAGAAAATTAGATTATCTTCATGATAATGGATTCCTAAATGATTATAATCCTGGAGAAAAAATTAAAGATACTACAATATATGAAAAAATTGATGAATTTTTAGTGCAAAATGAAAATGTTAATAAAAAATTGTTTATCGACAACTTTGATAAATATGATGAATATGGTATATGTAAGTCTGTTACATATCCAAGGATTAAAGCATTATTAACTGGTAAAAGTGCAAAAGGAAATGATATGTCACTAAAATATGATGCAAATTTAGTTTATTATAAAGTTGATTTGATTGATAAATCCGAAGAAGAAACTGTAAGGAATGGAATAATGGATAATATTAATAATTTAATTCAATTAGATAACGATTTTATAATAGATAATCAATCATTAAAAGTTATACTTTCTGAAGATGAAATAGATGAATTTACTTCTTCTGGAGAATTAAAAGATTGTAAACAATTATATGTTTCTTCATCAATTCTCTTAACAAGTGAACAAATAGATATTATAAGAAAGAATAACATAACTTTAAATTATATACCTGATTGTTATTTTAAAGAGGAATTGGAGGAATTTGAATAATGGAATTATTAGATTTTCAAGTTGAAGCCGAACAATTTCTATTAGATTGTTGTTGGAGAAGTAGAAAAAGAGACATTATTTTAAAATCACCTACAGGATCTGGCAAAACAGTTATATTACTGAAGATGATTTATGACTATCTTCAAGAGGATAGTAAAACAATTTTTGTTTGGTTAACACCAGGTACTGTAGATTTAGAAGAACAAAGCTCTCAAAGGATGAATGAATTGTTTCCAAGCATAGAAACACAAGATGTTTATGATGTAATAGCAGATGGTTTTAATCCTAAAAAAGTGCCATTTATAAATTGGGAAATGATAACTAAAAGTGGTAATACAGCAATTGGAAAATCAGACAGAAAAAATTTATATGATAGAATTTATGAAGCTAGATTAGATGAATATCAATTTATTCTAGTCATTGATGAAGAGCATTTGTATGATACTCCTAATGCTAGAAAATTAATTGAAAGATTTCAACCAATTCATATTGTAAGAGCATCAGCAACAGCCAGACAAAATAATTTGGCTGAATATATGAATATTCCTATTGACAAAGTAATCAATTCAGGATTAATAACAAAATATATTATAGTGAATGAAGGATTGCCTGATAATGATAATGATAATTCCTACGATACTGAAGCAGGTCAATTAATAGATCTTGCAATAGAAAAACAAAATCAAATACGTGCAGAATATAAAGAAAAGGATATTATACTAAATCCATTGATAATGATTCAATTACCTAATACATCAGATGATTTATTAGCTGATGTAGAAGAATATTTAGAAGAAAAATATGCAATAAACTATGATAATGAAAGATTAGCTAGGAGATTAACCGGAAGGTATAAGGGAAATCTTACTGATATAAAGAGATATGATTCTTCCGTTGATGTTTTAATTTTTAAAGAAGCAGGAAATGTTGGTTGGGATTGTCCTCGTGCAAAAATACTAGTTAAGCTTAGAACAGGAATGTCAGAAAATTTTGAAATTCAGACAATCGGCAGAATTCGTAGAATGCCATTTAGAATGCACTATGATAATGAAATATTGGACAATGCGTTCTTATATACATATGATGTAAGATTCTCACAATCAGTTATTGAAGATTTAGATAATAATGCTTTTCACAATGTTACAGTTTCAATAAAAGAAAATATACAAAATATAGTATTAACAAAAGAATATAAATCTGAGGATTTAATTTGTTTTGGAGAAACGGAATTGTTTGATACAATTTATAAGTATTATGGAAAAAAGTACTCCTTAACTCGAAATAAAGAAAAAAATAAGGAATTATTGGAATTCAATCATTACTCTTTATCAACTCAGATTGAAACAATGTTTTATAGAGGAGAAATAGTAGATATCTCATTAGAGGATTTAAGAAGTAGTGATATTGTAAAAAGAAATATTGATGTTGATTTAAAAATACATCGAGCAGATTTAATGCACTCAATTAAGACCATAGCAGATAAAATTGGGTTGGAATATGATAGAACTAAAACAATATTGAATAAATTGTTTTACAAAAAAGATTTATATAATAAAAAAATACTAGCTTTATCAAAAAAAGACTATTATTCATTTATAATTAATAATACTGATTTAATAAAAAAAGACATTGATGAAGCAATAAGTCAAGAAACTCAGCAGTTAACACTTAAACTTCCAAATAGTACTTGGTCAATTCCAGAAAAAGATCAGGTTAGAGTTACTTCATTAGATAACCCTCGAAAAATGGAAAAAAACATAATGAAAGAGTACCCTTATGTTCCTAGCAAGTCAAGAAGTGAAAAAGAATTTGAAAAATATGTTGAAAATTCAGATTACTTTAAATGGATCTATAAAAATGGAGAATCTTCTGATAGGCATTTTTGCATTGTATATGGGAATAGAGCTAAGCAAAAATTGTTCTTCCCAGATTACATATTACTTGATTGCAATGATAAAATATGGATTATAGAGACAAAAGGCGGAGAAGACTCAAATCATATTGATAAAAACATTGATAAGGAAGTATATAATAAATTTAATTCATTAAAAATATATGCTAGCAAATATAAGATAAATTTTGGGTTTGTTAGAGATTCAGAAATTACAGATTTATTATATCTTTCTAGCTCTGAGTATATTGATGATTTAACAAATGATGTTTGGGTTAAATTGGATGACGTATTTAAAAATTAAGAAGATGATGAATCTTCTTTTTATGACATTCTAAGATTTGTCAACAATAAATTTTTGTGTTATATTAATGCATACTGAAAAGACACGAAATTTCTATATTTTTAAAATTTTGAAATTATGTGTTTATTTAGTATATAATATTAATGTAATCAAGTGGTGTTGATTACTTATCTAATTGTTTGCACAGTACAAAAATTTGTCGAAGAAGTTTAGTTGTACATGCAATTGTTGCAATGTAATGATGTTTTCCTTCATTACGTTTTTTTCTGTAATAAGTTTCAATACCATTTTCTATATGACATACTCTGGTAACACTTAGAACATTTAATATAGATACAAAAAGAATTTTTCTTAAATATTTGTTTCCAGATTTGGAAATTGGACCTTTTATATTTATAGTTTTACCAGATTGCTTTATTGAAGGATCTAATCCACAGTACGCAGTTAATTCTTTTATGTTTTTAAATCTATTTATGTCACCAATTTCTGCGATTATTAGCGATGCTGTAAATTTACCAATACCAAAGATAGAATTAATACTTTCAAAGTATTTAGTTTTCTTCCCTAAAAATATTATTTTATATTTAATTGTTTCTATTTCTTTTTGATAAGTATTAATTAATCTTGCAAGTTGTGACAGACTTGAAGTTATTTCATCATCTTTCGAAACAGATGGATAAGAGTTGATTGCATATTCTTTTATTGTTGCAGGTTTCTTTTTCCAATGTCTAAAACCATTCTTTTTAAAGAAATTTTGTAATGTATCTATTCTAGTATTAGAAATAATATCAGCATGTGGGTATTTTTCGATAAAACTTAGTGCTAAGTTACTATAAATAGTTTTCTTTTTAAATATTAACTCATATTCAGGAAAACACAAATAAACTAAATTTTTATATCTATTTTTTAAATTAACACATAGTTCATCTAAAGCATGATATTGTCTAGATAGAGCATTCATATTTAAATAAATATCATCTGGTTTAATATATTCTCTAAAATCAGTAGTAAAGAATAATTCTGACAAAGATATACAATCTAATTTATCGGTTTTTGTTTTTCTTGAATTACGTTTATACATTTTTGAGTATAATGCATTAATAACAAATACTTTGAAATTATTTTCTAAGAAAAATCTTTCAACAGGTCTATGATAAATACCCGTAGATTCCATTATTACAGAAAAATTATCTAATTTTTGCTTATTAATTTTATTAAGTAAATTAGTAAAATCATTAATAGAATGATTAATTTCATATGGTTCAATTAGAACTTCACCACAAGAACTAATTAAAGATACCATACTTTTACCTTTAGCCACATCAATGGCTAGAACACTTTGCATAGGCATACTTCCTTTCATATACGATTGAACTCTAGAATCTCAATATTCCTCATCACGCTTGTTATATAAGATTAAAAATTAATCCTCACATTCTAAAACTAGGATAATAAAAAGAAAAGAGCTAGGCCGTCATAGAAATGGATACAAAGACCCTTGGTATAATTTGCCTTAACTCAATCGCAGATATTTATATTCATTTTATAAAAATGAATATAAATATTATAATATAAATATCAAAAGTTTCAACTAATCAAAACTAATCAATTTACTACTCAGTATTATACGTGTTATAATTTATATATAGGTGATTACTTATGATGATTAAAGTAGTAGCATGTTTGATTGAAAAAGATAATAAAGTTCTCATTGCGAAACGTTCAACTGGTGATCCTAATGTTTTGGGTAAATGGGAATTTCCTGGAGGAAAGGTAGAACCTAATGAAGACGAAAAACATGCAATTGAAAGAGAAATAAAAGAAGAATTTGAATTAGAAATAAAGGCTAATAAATACTTAGTGAATAATATATGTGAATACCCTAAAAAAACTGTTGATTTGAAATTATACAGTTGTGAATATGTTTCTGGTGATTTTAATCTTCATGATCATTCAGAATATAAATGGGTAGAAAAAGATAATTTATTAAATTATGATTTAGCACCTGCTGATATTCTGCTTGCTAAATATGTTAAGGAGACATAATTATGAGTACTTTAAGAGAGATTGTTTATAACTCAGTTATTGCTATTCATAGAAGAACTGGAAAAGAGTGGATTCCACTAAAAGAAATCTATGAAGAAGTTGACAAAAATAGAGATGTAGGTATAAATAATGGCGGTGCTTCAGTAAGAGCAGCATTAGAAACACATAGTGCATTATCAGAAGCATTTTCTGGAACAGAAGAATATATTCTAAAAGAAAAAGGATCAGGTCTATATAAATCAATATATTATGATCAAATAAAATTTATAAACAATATGAGTATTGGTGATGTATTTACACGAGATCAACTTATGGCAATTTTTAAAATAAGTGGTCAGTCAGGCATAATGAAAACTAATTCATTAAACTGTTTAGTATTAACAACATCAGAAGAAAATGGTGTATATGGTGATAGTTTAGTTGAAAACGGTTTTATTACATATACTGGAGAAGGATTAACAGGAAATCAAACTATCACAAAAAACAATAAAACAATTTATGAATCAAACGAAAATGAGTTACCAATGTATTTATTCTCTAAAGATAATAATAAAAAATATATTTTTGAAGGACAAGTTAAACTATGTGCTGAACCATATCAAGCTGTAGAAAAGGACATAGATGGAAAAGATAGACTCGTATGGAAATTTCCTTTATCAATTGTATATCCAAATGATTATAATTTTGAAAAAGATGAAAAATTTAGCGAAATAGTTTATGAAATAACTGAAATCGAAAGCAAAGTATATTCTGATATGATTGAGGAACAAAATGATTTGGAATATAGGGAAGGTAAAATAAATATAAGAAAGTATAGGAAAACAGATAAAAAATTACAAAGAACTAAAAAGCCGGACTATATAGCTGAAGAAATCATAAAAACAAATCAGGGTATTATAAATGAGAAAGTTGTATATGAAAATGAAATAAGACGCTTGATGGAAGAAGAAGCTCAAGAACAAGTTAGGAAAATGGAAGAATTTTTTAATAATAAAAAAGAGAATGAAGGATTTGATATTTTATCATTTGAATTAAATGAAAATGGTGAATATGTTGAAAAATATATTGAAGTCAAATCAACAAAGGGTAATGAAGGAACACCAATTGATATTACGTCTGATGAAATAGAATTTGCAAAAAAACATATAGATAATTATTATTTGTATAGGATAATTAATAGTGAAAGTAAAGACCGATATCTAAAAATAGTAAGGGGTAAAGATCTATTCAATATTACGGATTATATTTTTGTTCCAACAAGTTATAAAATATATTCAAATTAAAGACCCAGAAAATTTAATTCTGAGCTTTTTTATTTGATATAAAAGTAATTTTTGTTGCAATAATTATAATTCTATGAAGATCATCACCTTCAATATAACCTTTTATGCCAATTAAATCATTTTTTTTAATGTAATTATCTAATTCTTTTTGAAAAACTTTTGAAATATTTATTCTGATAATTTAATGGTTTTCTAAACCTTCAACTTTTAAGAGTAATTCTTTATTTTCAATACATTTAAAGCATTCAGAAATAACAACACTATTAACCATATAATCCTCCTTTTTAATATTTGTTGTATTAATCATTTAATTATTGAGATTAGTCAAGTTATTTGTGATATAATATTAGTTAAATTTAGGGAGAATAATATGTACAAAGATATAGAAGAAATATATAAGAAAAAAAGTCCATATAACATTATTAAAAAAAGGACGTTTTGTATATATGTTATATTTATATTGATTTCATTAATTTTCAATTTTCTAAATAAAATAGTACCAATGATCTTAGTATTTATAGCTATGCTATTAATCATGAAAATTGTAAGTGAAAAAGTATTAAATACAAAATTACATTTTAACATAGGTAAAAGAAATGAAAATGAGATAACATTGCCATTAATTATTAGAAATGCTGAAAAAGAACTATTTAAAGATTACTCTATAAAAAATAATATGTATAATGAAAAAACACTTTTATGCATAATTGATCACTATAGGAATATGATTAAAACTAAAACAGTTGGAGGCAATTTGTTAGCTATATTATCAATAACTATTCCAGCAATACTTTCATTTTATACCCAAGATGGCTTTGACTTTAATGGTTTGGCAATTGCACTACCATATCTAATAAGTTTTAGTATCGTAATAATAATGTTATACTTTTCATATAGTCAATTTATAGAAGCAAAGAAATTTTTAAAAGGTGAAGATGGTATGATTGAAAGATTAGAAGAAATATTTAGTGAATTATATACTGAATGTATTAATACAAATATTGTAGATAAAAAGAAAGAAACTAAAAAACAAGTTAAGAAAAAATCAAGGGCATCAAAAAAGTAATTGATGTCTTTTTTAGGTGCAATTAAGGGTACAAAATATTGAGTTTTAAAATAGTTCATCGAAGAAAACAGACGAAAGTGGCAAAAATCTTCAATGGATTTTTTATTTTAATAATAATCCGGATAAAATATAAATGGTCAGTATGAATGAAAAAATAATATTATTCCGCAAAAGGTATAAAATATATTGACATATTATACCAGAAACGGTACTATATATAGAGGTGATAACTATGCAAATTAGAGAAGCTAGTGAAAAATGGAATATTAGCAAAAGAAGAATAAGACAACTTATTCAAGATGGAAGAATCGAAGGTGCTGAAAAAATAGGCACAACATGGAATATTCCAGATGATGCTAATAAGCCAATTGATAAAAGAGTAAAAGATGAAATAGAATTCAAAATAGATCTCCCCGAAGATTATTTTAATGAAGTTGATGAAAAACTTGCTATAATAAATAATAAAAGACCATTATCTAAAGAAGCAACTGAGTCATTACAAAATGCAATTAATCTAGAATGGACGTATAACAGTAATGGTATTGAAGGTAATACATTAACATTAAAAGAAACTAAAGTAGTATTAGAAGGTATTACTATAGGTGGAAAGTCTGTAAGAGAACACCTAGAAGCTATAAACCATGAAAATGCTATTGAATACTTAGAAGAATTAATTGGTACAAAAAGAGAAATATCTGAATGGAATATTAAAGGATTACATCAATTAGTTTTAAAAGGAATTGACGATGAAAATGCCGGAAAATATAGAAATCATGATATAATTATTAGTGGAGCACAACATAGACCACCACAATATATAAAAGTTCCAGAATTAATGGAAAAATTAATAATAAATTATGATGAATGGGATAAATATCATCCAATAATAAGAGCAGCATTATTGCATGGAGAATTAGTTAAGATCCATCCATTTATTGATGGAAATGGTAGAACATCTAGATTAATATTGAATATGGAATTAATGAGAAGTGGATATGTACCAGTTATTATTAAAAAAGACAACAGATTAAAATATTATGAAGCACTTGATAAAGCACATACAACAGGCAATTATACTGATTTTGTTAAATTAGTAACAGAAGCAGAAAAAGAAATGCTTGATAGGTATTTAGAAGTATTATAATTAGGAAAGTGGTTTTGGTGAAAAAATATTGGAAAATTAACTCCCTTGCCATTAAAATTTCTTGATGAGTTACTTTAAGCTTGTGCTGAAATAAAAAAACACCGCATGAAAAGCAAAACATATTTCTCCGTTCTATTTTTCATACGGTGCCGGGAATAAGCCTTTTGTTGTTTTACGCTTTTTAAGGCATAAGCAAATTCATATTGTATCGTACATTCGACTATTTCCACTGTTTTTTCTACAATAAACAGTGACAATTTTTGTTTTCATACTTTTCGGGTAAAATATTAAAAAATACTCGGAGGTAAACCAAAATGAAAGAACGATATGTTACGGCAAAAGCGATTGCC
>OLWA01000476.1_pt1 | contig 50102 bp, 27 predicted proteins | sample 1673251 | NCBI WGS metagenome assembly OLWA01 (sample SAMEA3178937, study PRJEB25190) | human gut metagenome | biome: human gut; feature: human-associated habitat; material: faeces | place: Austria | collected 2013 | reverse complement strand
GCGTGACGCTATCTTCTCACGCCAGCGTTATTGGGGCGAACCGTTCCCTGTCTATTATAAAGACGGAATGCCCTATATGATTGACGAAAGCTGTCTGCCATTGGAGCTTCCGGAAGTAGCTAAATTCCTGCCTACCGAAACAGGCGAACCTCCATTGGGGCACGCTACCAAATGGGCGTGGGATACTGTAAACAAATGTATCACAGAAAACGAGAAGATCGACAATGTTACCATTTTTCCATTAGAATTGAATACAATGCCCGGATTTGCAGGTTCTTCCGCTTACTATCTCCGCTATATGGATCCACGTAACCACAAAGCATTGGTTGACCCGAAAACAGACCAGTACTGGAAGAACGTAGACCTTTACGTAGGTGGTACCGAACATGCTACCGGACACTTGATTTACTCTCGTTTCTGGAATAAATTCCTGCATGATATAAACATTTCCGCTGTAGAAGAACCGTTCCTGAAATTAGTAAATCAAGGCATGATTCAAGGACGAAGCAACTTTGTATACCGTATCAAAGACACCAATACATTTGTTTCTCTGAATCTGAAAGATCAATATGACGTCACTCCGATCCATGTCGATGTAAATATCGTATCCAACGACATTCTCGATCTGGATGCATTCAAGGCATGGCGTCCTGAATATGCAACGGCAGAGTTTATTTTGGAAGACGGAAAATACATTTGCGGATGGGCAGTTGAAAAGATGAGCAAATCCATGTTCAACGTAGTGAATCCGGATATGATTGTAGACAAATACGGTGCGGATACACTTCGTATGTATGAAATGTTCTTAGGTCCGGTGGAACAATCCAAACCTTGGGATACCAACGGAATAGACGGGGTACATCGCTTTATCCGTAAATTCTGGTCATTGTTCTACAGTCGTACAGACGAATATCTGGTAAAGGATGAACCTGCAACGAAAGAGGAACTGAAAAGTTTGCACAAACTGATTAAGAAAGTAACGGGAGACATTGAACAGTTCTCTTACAATACTTCTATCAGTGCATTCATGATTTGTATAAATGAACTTTTCAATCTGAAATGCAGCAAGAAAGAAATATTAGAACAGCTTGTTATCGTTCTTGCTCCTTTTGCTCCCCACGTTTGCGAGGAGTTGTGGGATGTACTCGGACACAAAACTTCCGTATGTGATGCCGAATGGCCTACATACAACGAAGAATATCTGAAAGAGGACACAATCAACTATACCATCTCTTTCAACGGAAAGGCACGTTTCAATATGGAATTTGCAGCAGATGAAGCTTCGGACGCTATCCAAGCCGCAGTATTGGCAGACGAACGTTCACAGAAGTGGATTGATGGCAAGACTCCGAAAAAGATCATTGTCGTTCCGAAAAAGATTGTAAACGTTGTAATTTAAAGTATTAAGTATAAAACAATAAGTATTAAGTAATAAGTATTATCCGTAGTCGTTTTCCAAATATATCCGTCAGGTTAATACTTATTACCTAATACTTGAACTTAAAATCCATGCATAAACTGACAAAAGCGGAAATAATGAGAGAAGTGAAAGATTACATCTATATCACTCTCGGATTGATAAGCTATTCTTTGGGATGGGCTGCATTCCTGTTACCTTATCAGATAACTACCGGAGGAACTACCGGTATCGGAGCTATTATCTATTATGCAACAGGATTTCCAATTCAGTGGTCATACTTTATTATCAATGCAGTTCTGATGACGTTTGCCATCCGGATATTGGGTCCGAAATTCAGTATAAAAACGACTTATGCTATTTTTACGCTGACTTTTCTGCTTTGGTTATTCCAGTTGGTGGTGAACAATTATGTAGAAGCACCGGATATGACGCCGGACGGCAAGCCGCTATTGCTTGGTACAGGACAGGACTTCATGGCTTGTCTGATAGGAGCTGCCATGTGTGGTATAGGTTTAGGCGTAGTGTTCAACTGCAACGGAAGCACCGGCGGTACGGATATCATTGCCGCCATTGTCAATAAATATAAAGATGTCACTTTAGGACGCATGATTATGATATGCGACGTCGTCATTATCAGCTCCTGCTATTTCATCTTCAACGACTGGCGAAGGGTAATATTCGGTTTTGTAACCCTGCTTATCATCGGCTTCGTACTGGATTATATCGTAAACAGCGCCCGCCAGTCCGTACAGTTCTTCATCTTTTCCAAAGAGTATGAAAAGATTGCCGATCGCATCACCAAAGAGACGCATCGCGGAGTGACTGTACTTGATGGCGTGGGATGGTATAGCAAGCACAATGTAAAAGTACTCGTAGTGCTTGCCTATAAGCGCCAATCGGTAGAGATATTCCGATTGGTGAAAGATATCGATCCGAATGCGTTCATCTCTCAAAGCTCGGTAATCGGAGTATACGGAGAAGGTTTCGACAGGCTGAGGGTGAAATAATTCTTCGCAAAGAGGAGTACAGGGTATATAAAAAAGGAGTAAACAAGCGCTTGATTACTCCTTTTTTCAATTTATAGAATGATAATATGAGTCGATTCCCTGTTGCCATCTTCGCAAGAAAGAATCAGAATATAATTACCAGCTTGCAGCTTCATAAGAGGTACATCCAATGTACCATTATTTATATGAATATCTTTAGTTACCAAGATTTTTCCATCCCACGAATAGATTTGCATCTTATTGAATTTTGCATCTTTCAGTTCAATGGAAAGCAAATTATTCTCGATCGGATTTTTGAGAATCCGAAATTCTTTGTCCGCATCATTATCTCGAACAGATTGACCTTGTTCACAACTGCATGGACTATCTGTATCCTCCCGATAAATCACTTTATCACCCTGATGTACACATTTCACCCGTAAATGACAACCCATACATGTCCTTAATGGCGAAAAAGGTCTCATTAACTCCTGCTCACTCCCAATACCCTCAATCCATGAGTCATAAGGATAAATCTGATCCGGATCATAATCCATATCATAAAAATAGTAACGCTTACGTGTTTCCCCTTCTATCTGTACATTATCAATACGAGCCAATTTCAGATTCACATCACCGCCATAGTAAGAAATACAATCACCTACTTTCATATTAAAATCATAAAGAAGCATTTCTGTCTGTATTTCTCTTTCCGTAGGCCAATAATAAATCCGCTTATCCTCTTCCCGGATTGCTCCTACGTATTCCCTATCCATCTTTCTACACTCTTGATAAAATACTTTCTTGTAAGTCTTACTTTGAATTGTAGTATCTTCCGCACTAATGCTGTGCTTGTAATAATTATCATACCATTCTACGGTAAACCATTCGCAAGTGCCGTTCATGATGAACGGTTTATACGCATCAACTGATGATGAAGCAAAATTTGTATCAGACTGTGCATATAAATAAGTATTACCAATAAAAAACAGTAAATACAATAAAAAAAATTTCTTCATAGTCTCTCTTTATTTAATATTGACTTCAAAAGTAGCACCCAGTTCTATTTCTGTTCCGGCATCCAATATTAACTCATCAGAAACATCTAAAATAATATCAGCACCGGATTTAATTACAAAGTTGCCGATATCTTTTGTATTATCCACATGATTACCTAAATACATTTTATTTCCTTTCAAATAATATGTTCCAGTCACCGATTCATTCTGCAAATAAATAGGATAAATGTAAGGTAAATAATCATGTTTATAAAGAGTCACTAAATAATTCTTTGGAATATCAGTAAACGTACAGTTACTACCTGTTTTTAAAGTAACATTATCGCTACTAAACAAACCTTTTAAAGCAATATTAGTGTCATCAATCATCGAATTTACAGTAAGATTATTCCCTGATTTATTAATAGATGCATTTACAAATTGGGAAGGAATATCTGTCCACATTTCAAATTCCGGACAACCAATTAAATTATGAGTCAAAGTCAGCCAATGACTTTTATAATCAGCTTTTGATAAAGCTTCTGCTACCCCTACCTTTCCAAAATTTTGCTTTAATTTATTAATAAACTTTTGTTCTAATATATAAGAAGTAGAAACCCATCCAGAACGGGTATTGCCGAGAAATGCTGCACAGCCATATTTTCCTACCACTGTCATCGACTCTGCAATATTATATTTGACATCATAAATAGCCCATGAAGTAACAAGCGTATCAAATGGGGCAACATCACAAGCAATAGTATATCCGATTGAAGGATAATCAAAATTATTCAAATTTGATAACCCATTTCCCTTCTCTTCTCTTATTCCATAACAAACTTCATCTTCTATTCCTATAAAATTGCGGTAATCTCCCCCTGAATCATACCTTTTATTCATTGAAGCAAGTCCACAAGGAGAGCCATGGTTAAACCAACTAATAAAACCATAATATCTCTGATTCATTGCATCAATGATATCCTTACCTGTTGGAAAAGTTGGATTTTCATCATAACTTCCCGGATATTCTTCTAAAATAGTGTAATCAAATAATATATCTTTCAAATTTTCAGCAATTATGTTGGCTTGTCTTCCACTTTGTAATTGATCTGCTTGTGTATAAAATGCTCTTTTTAGATAATTATAATCACCTTTTCCCGGATTTTGTTCATAAATAAACAGTTTATCAATATAATTATTGATTTCCTCTTCATTCTTACACATAAGCCGTCCAACATATAATTCTGGATAATAGTCTATCTCCCCAACAGCCTCTTCACCATAATTATCATTACCATTTTTATTCCAATTTCCATTCAAATCACTATAATACCAATCAGTAGGAATTTGATCAATTATACCATAATAATTTCCATAACCATATCTTATAGGTACTACTGATTTTCCTCCTCCCAACAACACATACTTAGTACCATTCTGATAAGCTAACCTCAAATATTGCCTTAATTTTCCTGCATCATCAGATAAATTAGATACTTCATCTTTCACAATGGATGGATTATTCAGAATCTCTTGCATCGTTACAATTCCAGCATTTAATCCCTTTTGTCGTTTCCAATCAACTAATCTCTTAAAATAAGGAGCTAAGCTCTCAGAGGTAATAACTACGTATTCATAAGTAGGTAAGCCTACTTCCACAGTAGTAGCTTGAACCTTTCGAAATAATTTATTTACATCCAACTTGTTTTCTAAAAAACTTAACTGATTAAGTAAATCTCTATTTTCTAAAGCATTTACAGAATGAATAGGTAGTGATTTTGTTATTTTGTTTTTTACAGATTTATTTTCATAGTTGATAGTGAAATTGACAAAAGAATAAAAATGAAGCTTTTTCAAAAATATATCATAGCGAATAGGAGAAACTCTTACCGTTAATATACGCTTATCACCATCAAAATATCCTTCATCTACAATTCTTATAATATCTTTAGGATAAATTTCTGTCAATTGAGTTGCCGAAAAATTTCCTAAATTCAGTTGATATGAAGATGAATTTATTGATACTGGTATAGGTTGTTGAACAGGTAATAAAGGAGCTGATAAACTTATTATCTCACTTACACTATCATTAACAGTTATTGAAAAACCAGCAGGTTCATTGGGTACAATAAAATGCAAATATTTATATGGTATTGCAGGTTGTCCCACGTTATCACTAATTAGGCAATCTTCATATTCTAATTCAATATATACACTCCCACCCTCCAGTATTCTATCTTTGAGTTTTAGCTTATTAGAATCGAATGTTATAGAATGACTTATCTGAGCATATACATTTATATGAATGAGCCAGAAAAAAATAATTAGTACATAATATTTCATAATGATAATTATTCAGTTAATATCATTTTCTTTGTATCAATCTCTTTTCCATCCACGATTAACGTATACATATACATACCAGGAGTCAATTCATAACCATTGATAATAACAGAACCATTTCCTCTTTCCTCAATATTGATTTGTTTTATCTGTTTTCCTTGCAAATTATAGATATGAATACTGGCTCCAGAAGCCGTTTCGGGTATGAAAAAAGAAATAGTAGTCTGCTCTTTAAAGGGATTGGGTATATTGGAATAGAGTCTGGCCGTTAGTCTCTCATCCATTAATGAATTCATATTCGGTTGCTCATTCTCATCTCCACCGATAGCTGATCTGGTTTGAATAGTTTTGACTTGTTTTAATTCATCAATTTCGTTTTGCTGTTCTTTGATAGCTTCCACAAGTAAAGGAATAATTTCAGAATAAGCGATCGCTTTTTTTCCATTAGGCAAAGTATATACAGCTTCCGGAAAGACTTCTTCTAATTCTTGAGCTATAAAACCAGCTTTCTTTCTTTTCTTTTCAGCTTTTATCTTATTAATAATGTCAATTGAAACGCTTGATTGAGCCAATAAAGTATCTGAATTTGAAGGAACAACATTAAGAGTATTTATATCAGCACAATTATCAGATTGTTCCTTCATTTGATAAGTAACACCCCGCATTTTCCTAATAATAAGCAAACTATTATTTATTGAATTTATATTATCCTTAAAAGATACATCCGAAGCAGTTAATAAGCTACCTTTTGAATATACGCATCCATCTCCATTAACATAAAAAGTCATTTCTCCTGTAGAATTCTTTGTTATATCTCTAACAACAAATGCAACATCTGTATGTCTATTTGAATACACTTTTATAACATCTCCAAAATCCATTGGAAAATTTGCATAAGCCATTAATGCAGAGGTGTAATTTGAAGGATGTATATAAAGATTCAGTAGTGCATTGGTCGGATATTCATAACCAGTATTTAAATTAGCACCGATCGCAAAGCGACCATTCGATTGTATTGCCAATCCACGTTCTTTTACTCCAAAATTCAAAAAAGCATAATCACCTGAAGTATATAATTTAAAAGACGGTTTACCACTTGCACTATCATAAATAGCCAATCCATTGTTTACACCAGACTTTCCAATCTCTAAAAAACCATACTGAGGATTAGTAGTACCTATTCCAACTTTTCCATTTGAAAGAACTTTTAATTGTGCATAACTTATTGAACAGAAGAAAAAGAAAACAATCGTAATGAATAGTGTCTTTTTAGTTTCCATAATTTATATTTTTAAGGTTATTATTCCATAAAAATATACACATTAAAAATATCAAACAAATAAAATTGTCTTTATCTTATACTATACATTACTATTTTAATGATATGCAACACAATTTACATATATTTGCATTAAAATAGTATTACCAGACATAATAATCATTATTTGCAAAACCTTTAAAAAATAGACATGAACAATTGCAGAATTTTTCCTTGTAATCCCCTAAATATTTAAATTACAAATGAATTCTATCACCGACTACTTGTAAAATATCGTTTTTCTATAATAGGTTTCTCTATAAATCTCCACGATAATGCAGAAATTACTATAGTCAACATAAATGCAATAAAAAATGCTAAATAGATGTTATATTGAGGTATTTTATAATATATAATAACTTGTATGATAGGAAAATGATATAAATACATTCCATACGAGATATTATCATATTTTCTTAGAAAATTTAAATATTTTAAATTGTAAGCTAATCCTATGAGAATAGTAGCAAAAGATAATGGTTCGAGACATGAAAATATAAAATTTAGGTCTTGACCAAAATAGAGTATAATTGCTATTGGAAATAAATATTTTAAATACTTTATAAAGTAATTAAAATATAGAAGAATAAATGTTCCGGAATAAAAATAAACAAGTTGGCTACCAATCTGTTTCCTAATCAAAAGATATATGGAATTATTGGTTTGCTCATACAGCATAGTAAAACAATAATCATAAAAAATTGCAAACAAAAATATAGTTATCATTATAGATAACTTATTATATTTTTTAAGCAAGAAAAAAATAATAGGAACACTTACATAAAACATTACCTCAACCTTCATAGTCCATAATGATCCATTTACGGCAGGCATAGGATTAGATTCAAAAACACCAGGAAGAGTAGGTTGAATAAAATTTAAAAAACTAAAATTAGATATTAAATATTTATAAGTTTCTTTTGATGTCACATAATCTTGTTTGCTTAAACTAGTAATAAAAAAGCCAAGCAAAACACAAGAAATAACTACTAAAAAATAGGGAGGTAATATTCTTCGAATTCTCTTTTCAATATAATCTTTTAAATCTTCTCTTTTAATGTAACTATAAAATACCAAGAAACCACTTATTATAAAAAAGGCTTTTACTCTTATTGGGCCAGTTATAATCCAAAATTGATCAACATCTGCTAATGTACAAAAATGTACTATAATAAGTGATACCGCAAAAAAATATCTCATAAAATCAAAACAGTTTCCTTTTTTAAGTAACTCTCTTGATTTTTCATTTAATAAGTTATTCATTTGATCATTAATATTTTAGTAGCGATACCTTGCTTACCATCCTTATCAGCAGCTAAAACAAAATATATTCCCGAAGGTACCCTTTTCCCCTCAGTATTGCGTCCATTCCATGTAAAGATTCCTCCATTTGAAGTACCCGAATGAATTAATTTTCCTGCTGTATTGGTTATTTTCACATCACTATCTTTCACTAACCCTGTTACAGTAATCACACCCGTATAATCCGGTCGTACCGGATTAGGATAAGCATAAGGAGCATCCGAAAAATTATCTTCAGCCTCAGTTGCATCACTTTGATAAATATTTAATCCTTTACTCGTACCGATATACACCTCTCCAGACGTAGGATCTATCACAATAGATTGGATTATATTAGATAACAACGGGCTATTTTCTGCTGTAAAATGCTGTACAGTTTCCATTCCATCCTCACTCAATAAATAGACACCATTTCCTCTCGTTCCTATCCACTTTCGATTCGCTCCATCTATACAAATTGTAATTATAGCGTCATTAGCCAAAAGATAATCAGCCAAATTAGTCCCATCATTTCTCGGAACCTTTATTTGTGTCACATAAAAATCAGGATCAAAAACCTTAGAAGGATTATTTATAACCAACGGTCCTTTATCAGTTCCTACCCAAATCACCCCATTTTTATCTTCAGCCAAGCAATAACAATATCCTATTTTTACAGAAGTTCCATCTTGATTTACAAAAGATTTTAAAAAGATACTACGATCATCCGATACATTATCAATCGTTCTATTATAATCAAGACAATAAAATCCAGGAAAATCATTGCTACCATTATTCCACATGGAATTTACCCAAAGCCACCCACGTTGATCAAATATTATATATTCAAATGTTTCTATTGCCTTGATATCCGGATTATTAAAATAAACCCATTTACCATCAGGTTTCAATACCTTTATTGTATTACTGGTACCATTATTGACCATCCATAAATTATTATCATCATCATATATGAGCCCATTCGTACTCACATAATTTGGATTCATGCCATTACTAATTTTTTCTATTCCTTCTAATCCTCCCTCTCCTATACTATGCAATTTAAAAAATTTATAATCTTTATATTCATACAAACCTTGCCGGGCGGAAGATGCAAAATGATGCCGAGAATCTGTAGGATCTTGTATGGCTGAAGTCAAATTTTTGTATTCTCTACCTGTAATATCCTTAATTCCCTCTTCTTGAACATTTATCCATTCACCATCTCTAAAGATCATAAATGTTCCGGGATTTACAACACCCGAATAATTTAAACTTCCTCCTACCGCCAATAAAGTATTATCCTGAAAGTTCATATGATGAAACAAATTCCTTTTAGGACTATTAGGAATAATATAAGAAGATGTCGATAAAAATTGATTAGAACTTTCATTGTATTTCAACCCAACAAGTCCCTTTTCTGAACAACTGGCCCAATATATGCCATTATTAAAAGAAAGATGCTTCATTCCAAGTCCATGATCTATATAATGACATTTATCTATTCCATCAAATAATGCAAGAGAAGTATCATTTCCTGCCAATAGTTTATCACCATACACATACATAAAACTATAAGCTCCTTCTTTTAATAAAGAATAATTATAATTATCCTCGTCAACCTTATTAATACGATATATACCCTTTGAGGGAATACTTCCTACCAATTCATTAGCATAAATCGATAAATAAGAGAATTCAGCATCTGAAACTTTATTCCAATTATTGACATCCAATAAGTTCTCCGTTAATAACCCTGTATACAATCCCTCAGAAGAAGCAGCGTATATTTTGGCATCATCAACCGCACATGAATTAATTTTTTTATTTAATATATAGGCATTACTAATCTCCTTCTTATTTACATTCAATATAACGATGCCAAAAGAGGTAGAAAGATATGCATATTCATCTTTTAAATATATATGATTAATATCCTTATCCAAAGATATATTCTTATTCATATAATCAGGTAAATTATATACATCCTTATCGTTTACCAATAAATCTATATTAGCATTTGAATAAACTATTATTAAAGTCTTATATTTACTTTGATAAGCTATATATGCAATATCGGTATCACTCAACGGATTATCTTTCTGATAACACTGTACACTTGTGTCTTCTTTATCATATGAAAACAAACTGCCGTTACCTATTGCATATACAAGTGTACCCGCAGGTTCTGAATGAGTAACATTATGGTAGGACATATAGGTTTGCCAACTCCCGATAGCATGCTGAGCAAATGCGATAATAGGAATTAATAAAGAAATAACAATAAATACCGTTTTCTTCTGCATAACTTAATCTGCTTTTAAAAAAGCACATAGTGTTTTCTCTATGTGCTTTTATTATAACTTGTTTATAACCTGTTTATTGTACCGATTTGAGGAATTTGCAGAGTTTATTAACAGCTTGTGCGCGATGGCTAATTTCATTTTTGATATTATCGCCGAGTTCAGCAAATGTTTGGTCATACCCTTCCGGAATAAAAATAGGATCGTATCCAAATCCAGAGATTCCACGTTTATCCATAACTATCTCACCTCTTATTATTCCTTCAAATACATATTTTTCGTTATTCATTATAAGTATAATAACCGTACGAAACTGAGCTTTACGATTTTTTACATGCTCTAATTCGTGAAGCAACTTCAGCATATTAGCTTCAGCATTGTGTTCATCTCCTGCATAGCGGGCAGAATACACTCCAGGAGCTCCATCTAATGCTTCCACTTCTAAACCGGTATCATCAGAAAAACAATCAATATTATAATTATTATGAACAAATTCAGCTTTCAATAACGCATTACCTTCTAAAGTATCAGCTGTTTCAGGAATATCAGCATAACAATTAATATCTTCCAAGCTCATAATACCTATCTCATCTCCTAAAATAGCAGATACCTCTTTTAATTTATGCTGATTATTGGTTGCGAAAACAAGCTTCCTTCTCATTGTTAATATAAATTATATGACTATCTAAATCAAAACAGTATAAATCAAATACTATAATCCCAACTTCGCCGATATCTCCAACATCCTCTTTATCGGCTTCACCGCTCTTTCCGCCACTTCCGGATCGACTAATATCTCCGGTGCTTCATTCTTCAGACAGTCATAGAGCTTCTCCAGCGTATTTAATCTCATGAAGCTACACTCATTGCATGCACAGGTACTATCGTTCGGAGGAGCGGGGATAAACGTCTTTTCCGGGCATTTCTTCTGCATCTCATGCAGAATACCCGATTCGGTGGCTACAATAAACCGTTGTTCACTGCTGTTAACAGCATACTTCAACAGGGCAGCTGTAGAACCGACAACATCGGCCAACTTTAACACCGTACTTTTACATTCGGGATGTGCAAGTACGACAGCATCGGGATATTGCGCTTTCAGTTCCAAAATCTTTTCTACCGAAAATTGTTCATGCACATGGCAGGCACCGTCCCATAATAACATCTGCCGGTTGGTAACTGAGTTGATATAATTCCCTAAATTACGGTCGGGCCCGAAAATAATTTTCTCATCTTTGGGAAAGCTTTCCACGATTTGCTTAGCATTGGTGGAGGTTACTACCACATCGGTCACCGCTTTTACGGCTGCCGTAGTGTTTACATAGGATATTACCGTATATCCCGGGTGCTCTTTGACAAATTGTGCAAACTGATCGGCCGGACAACTGTCGGCCAGTGAACAACCGGCATTCATATCGGGCACCAACACTTTCTTATCCGGACAGAGTACTTTGGCCGTTTCGCCCATAAAGTGAACACCGCACATCACAATGATATCCGCTTCCGTTTTGGCAGCCCATTGAGCCAAAGCCAAGCTGTCACCTACGTAATCAGCGATATCCTGTATTTCACCTTTCTGGTAGTAGTGACCCAGAATGATTGCATTCTTCTCTTTCTTCAGCTCGTTAATAGCTTTTATGAGTTCATTCATAATAATTTTATTTTTTCTTCCTTTTAGAAAGAAATTCTTTGTTAGTGATAATAACCTGTTAATAGTGTTAGCAAATAAAAGCGGTTTTTCTTGCCAGATTAGTTATTAGTCTCCAATAAACGATTATCAGTAGGTTATGAACGGACTGAAAAGAGTCTATCGATTGATAATAAGCTATCTTTTGCTATCTATTAACATCTTGTTGATAAAGTGCAAAGTTAAAAACTTTATGGATATAAACAGGGCATTATGTACTGAAAAATATGTTTAAGAATATGTCGAAAGTTTATATTAACTTTTTTGGATTGTTCATTCCACAGTTTCTTTATACCTTCTTCTGAATAATGCAAGAGATAGTTTTCAAAATCTTTGCCGAAAGTTTTGACAGGTTTTCAACGGTTATAAACAGGCATGTTAACAGAAAAGAATTACCTTTGCATAAAGAACAGAAGAATATGAGAAAATTGAAGATAACCGAACTGAACAGGATCAGTGCAGAAGAATTTAAAAAGGCTGATAAACTGCCTTTGGTAGTGATATTGGATGATATCAGAAGTCTACATAACATCGGTTCTGTATTCCGTACATCGGATGCTTTTCGTATTGAATGTATTTATTTGTGTGGTATTACGGCCACTCCTCCGCATCCGGAAATGCATAAAACTGCTTTAGGTGCTGAATTCACTGTAAACTGGAAGTATGTTAATAACGCTGTTGATGCTGTTGATAACCTCCGAAAAGAGGAATATATCGTTTATTCGGTAGAACAGGCTGAAGGGAGTATCATGCTCAATGAATTGAAATTGGATAAAACGAAGAAATATGCCATTGTCATGGGAAATGAAGTGAAAGGAGTGCAACAGGAAGTGATCGATCATTCGGACGGCTGCATTGAAATTCCTCAATATGGTACGAAACATTCACTGAACGTATCTGTGACGGCAGGAATTGTGATATGGGAACTCTTTATTCAGTTGAAAGCTTAATTTAGTTGAAAGTTGAGAGTTGAAAGTTGAAAGTTGGCTGCGCTATATATACACGCTGCATAGTAATTTTCAACTCTCAACTTTCAACTAAAAAAGGCTTTCAACTCTCTCAAATTTGTCCGTTTTCCACCAGCAATACCACCCGTTCAGTGAGTTTATCTTCTCCTGCCGGATCATATTCCTTTTTAAGACTGGCACCGAAAAGAGCGGCGAATGTTTGATAGAAACCTGCTTTGAAAGGGCCCATAAAGGCTTTGACCAGTTCAAACGAGGTTTGATTGCTTTGTCGGTCCACTAACTTTATCAACAGTTTACCTTGTGCAAAAGTTAATTTCTTCATACGTGGTGTATATTGTTCTTTGAGGCCCTTCTCTACCTTTTTGATGTGACGTTGCCGGGCTTTTTCGTTCGGCAGGGTTTGTAGATATTCGTATGTTTCGAGGATGGTCCGGTTTATTTCACGGGCAATGGGATACACCTTTTTGACATTTCTCACCAATTTGTAATATTCTCTCCGTTCTTTGTCATTTTTGAATTTTAGCGGTTTGAATATATAGACAGTTCGTAGTTGAACGTAAGGAATGGTATCTCCTTCGTAAATACAGACCGGAACAAGATATCCGCCATTGTTTTGCTTCTCTTGTGCCCGGCTGGATAGAGATACAAAAAACAGAGCGAACAGCGTAAGTATTACTATGTTAGGCCTTATATTCATACTGCAAAATTACAAGATTATTTTATTATTTGTTCAATTCCTTGTAGTGTTAACCTATTTAAAGTATCTTCGTCATCTTGTAAAAGTAAAATTAGATGAAAAACACATGGCTTTTACGCCTGTCCATAGTTATTAACTTCCTGTTGATAATACCTGTTAATAATGCTCAAAACCCTTCTGTGAGTTTTCTGGATGATGTAATGGAGGATATCTCTGTTAATAACGATGAAGAAGAAGAATTAAATTGGGAAAATGTCATCGAAGAACTTTCTGAACGAATTCAGCAACCTGTCAATTTGAATTCGGCCACAAAAGAGCAGTTGGAACAATTTCCTTTTCTCAACGATATCCAGATTGAAAATCTTTTGGCATACGTCTATATCAATGGGCAAATGCAGACTATTTATGAATTACAGTTGGTGGAAGAAATGGATTGGGAAACGATTCATTATTTACTTCCTTTTGTTTGTGTACAACCGGTTCATAAGAGAGAGGCTTATCCATCGCTAAAAAGCATATTCAAGTATGGGAAACATGAGTTATTAACTCGCATGGATATTCCGTTTTATACCCGTAAAGGGTATGAACAAACTTATTTAGGCCCTCCTATATATCACTCTCTGCGATACGGATTCCGCTATAAAGAGCATATTTATGCCGGAATGACCGGTGAGAAAGATGCCGGTGAACCTTTTGGAGCATTGCACAATAAACAAGGGTATGATTACTATTCATATTATTTGTTCATAAGTAGGTTAGGCCGGTTGAAAACTTTAGCTTTGGGTAATTATCGTTTAAGCTTCGGACAAGGATTGGTGATAAGTACCGATTTTTTAATGGGTAAAGGAGCAAGCTTTTCTTCATTTACGTTTCGGAGTGGCGGCATACGGAAACATTCTTCTACGGATGAATACAATTACTTTCGAGGGATAGCTGCCGCCGTAAATTTGAATAAGTATTTTGTTTTGTCGGGTTTTTACTCGTATCGCCATATGGATGGAGTGGTTCAAGAAGGAGAAATAACCTCTATCTATAAAACCGGTTTGCATCGTAGCCGGAAAGAGGCCGACAAGAAGAATGTTTTCACAATGCAATTGGCAGGTGGAAACATAACTTACACGAACAATCACCTGAAATTGGGACTGACAGGTATATACTATTTCTTTAATCATCCTTTTGAACCTGATTTGCGGGAATATTCAAAATATAATATGCATGGCAATCGATTTTATAATGCCGGATTGGAATACGGATACCGTTGGCATCGCTTTTCTTTTCAGGGTGAAACGGCTATCGGAAAAAAAGGATTTGCTACTTTAAACAAGATACGGTATTCTCCTATGCAGGGTGCTCATTTATCGCTTATCTATCATTATTATGCGCATGATTATTGGGCTATGTTTGCCCGTTCGTTTGGTGAAAGCAGCAGTGTTCAAAATGAAAATGGCTGGTGTCTGAGTGGCGAAATAACTCCATCCCGTTATTGGAAACTGTTTGCTTCCATTGATTTATTTTCTTTTCCCTGGTGGAAATACAGGATCAGCAAACCTTCTCAGGGTGTGGACGGATTGCTACAGGTTACTTTTGCTCCTCACGAAAATCTTACTATGTATCTGAATTATCGTTACAAGCGGAAAGAAAGGGATGTTTCGGGAACAAACGGAAAAATAACATTGCCTGTTTATCATCATCGGTTACGCTATCGGCTGAACTATTCACCGGGAGAGTTGTTTTCCTTCCGTACAACGGCCGATTATAATCATTTTCATTCATTGGGAAAATTACCCGGCCAAGGTTATCAGCTTACACAGGTAATAACTTGCAGGCCACTTCATTTTCCGTTGAAAACAGAATTGCAGGGAAGTTATTTTCATACGGATGATTATGATACCCGGGTGTATATTGCAGAAAAAGGTCTGCTTTATACTTTTTATACCCCTTCTTTTCAAGGAGAAGGAGTGCGTGTAGCCATCAATCTGCGTTACGATTTGAATACACACTGGATGGTAATAGCCAAGTTCGGCCAGACTATATACATGAACCGCAGTGAGATTGGTTCGGGTTATGATTTGATAGCAAGCAATAAAAAAGCGGACCTGCAGATGCAATTGCGCTTAAAGTTTTAATATATTTGTGCAAGTATATGGTAAGACTGATTTGATAAATTATCATAGCTCGCTTATAAATCATCAAGCTATACATAATAATTAATCAGTCTTGAATCATAAAATCGCAAATCGTCAAATAGTAAATAGATATGACTGTTATTTATCCATCTCCTATTTTCGGCCCTGTTCATTCCCGCCGTTTGGGAGTATCATTGGGAATAAATCTTTTACCTTCCGATGGAAAGGTATGTTCGTTCGATTGTATTTATTGTGAATGTGGTTTTAATGCCGATCATCGTCCTTCCAAAGCGTTACCTACCCGTGAAGAAGTGCGGGAAGCTTTGGAAACCCGCTTAAAAGATATGCAGGTAAACGGTCCTTTTCCCGATGTACTGACGTTTGCCGGTAATGGTGAGCCTACGGCACACCCTCATTTTCCGGAAATCATAGAAGATACATTGGCACTTCGTGATAAATATTTTCCGAATGCAAAAGTAAGTGTGTTAAGTAATTCCACATTTATTCATCGCCCTGCTGTTTTTGAGGCATTGAATAAGATAGATAATAATATACTGAAACTCGATACGGTGGATGATGAGTATATTCATTTGGTAGATCGTCCGGCAGGAAAGTATACCGTGTCCGATATCGTGGAACATTTGAAGGCATTCAAAGGAAACTGCATTATCCAGACTATGTTTATGAAAGGCACTTACCAAGGTAAAGATGTGGATAATACTTCTGATAAATATGTCTTGCCTTGGCTTGAAGCCGTAAAAGCAATAGCTCCCCGGCAAGTGATGATATATACGATCGATCGTGAAACACCGGATCATGATCTGGAGAAAGCTACACATGAAGAATTGGACAGAATAGTATCCTTATTGACAGAAGCCGGTATTCGTGCTACTGCTTCTTATTAAGACGTAGATAGACAACATCCGGATGTTTTGCCTGATAACATCCCCATGTTTTATTACACAACATCCCCATGTTCTGCACGGCAACATGGGGATGTTTTCTATATTGGAATAGTTTGTTTGTATCTATCCAACCTTATTTTTAGTAGAGAATTGACTATATGCAATATACCATCATAACTCTCAACTTTTAACTTTCAATTCCTCAATTTTCTCCAATAATTTCTTTTGCTCTTTCTAAGGCCACATTGATATTCGGACATATGTTTTCTTCTCCCAATAATTCATAGAAACCGGATTTTCTGAGTACATTGTGTACTTTCTCATTGACTCCCGAAAGTACGATTGTTGTCTTTTCCTTTTGAGACATTCTGCACAGGTTGGATAAATTGTGAATACCGGTTGAGTCGATAAAGGGCACTTTACGCATGCGGATGATACGAACGGCGGGGCGATCTCCCAACTGTGCCATAACCTCCTCGAATTGTGTAGCGATACCAAAGAAGTAAGGACCGTTGATTTCATATACTTCTACCCCTTTCGGAATACTCAGATGTTCTTCATGGACGGCTATGTCGAGTTCAGAATTCGGATCTATCTCGTTGGTAATAACAGAAATTTTGGTGGTTTCCATTACACGTTTCATAAACAATACACAGGCAATGATTAATCCTACTTCAATAGCAATGGTCAGATCAAAGATGATGGTTAGGAAGAAAGTGATCAGCAATACGGTAACGTCTGATTTCGGATTTTTCAATAATGCCTTGAATGTGCGCCATCCGCTCATATTATAAGAAACGATGACCAGTACACCGGCCAGACATGCCATGGGAATGTATTGCGCCAATGGCATTAGAAATAGAAGGATAAGCAACAGGACAACTGCATGAATGATTCCGGCTACAGGAGTTTTTCCACCGTTATTAATGTTGGTCATCGTACGGGCAATGGCTCCTGTTGCAGGGATACCGCCAAATAAGGGAGTTATGATGTTGGCAGCACCTTGGGCTATCAGTTCCGTATTGGAATCATGCCGGTCTCCTATCACACCATCGGCTACTGTGGCCGAAAGCAAAGATTCGATGGCCCCCAATACAGCGATTGTAATGGCTACCGGAAACAAATTTTTAATGGCTTCCCAATTCAGTGAGGGGACTACTGCATCAGGCAATTCGGAATTGATAGTAAAACGGTCACCGATGGTATCGATACAATCGATGCCACCATATACTTTCATCAGATATACGGCAATTGTCACTACAATAATGGCAATCAGAGAGCCGGGCACTTTTTTTGAGAACTTAGGAGTGATGGCGATGATGACCACACTGATGATACTTACGATAGTATTCCACCAGTTCACTGTGTCGAAATGACGGAAATAAATCAGCCATTTTCCTATAAAGTCTCCCGGTACTTTCTCATCTCCGAAGTTCAATCCGAAAATATCGGCGATCTGTGTGGTAAAGATAGTTACGGCGATACCGCTTGTAAAACCTACGATAATGGGATAGGGAATGAATTTGATGACTGCCCCCAATTTGAATATACCCAATAATACCAAGATGACTCCTGCCATTAAAGTGGCGACGATGAGTCCTGCTTCTCCGTATTGTTGGATAATACCATAAATAATAACGATAAATGCTCCGGTCGGACCTCCGATCTGTACTTTGCTTCCACCTAACAGTGAAATGATAAATCCTGCAATGATGGCGGTGATAATACCTTTTTCGGGAGAGACCCCCGATGCGATACCGAATGCGATAGCCAATGGAAGAGCTACGATACCTACAATGATACCTGCCATAAGATCGGCTGTGAACGTCTCTTTCGAGTAGTTTTTTAGTGTAGAAAACAGCTTTGGTTTGAATGCTAAAATTTTCATTTTATTAATGCTATGATACGTTAATGTATACGAAAATTATATGTGATTTTATCAGTTTTGCTAAATAGAGGTTGCAAAATTACATAAAATAAATCTAATAGTATGTTTTTAAGCATATAATTTGATTTAGATAGAATTTATCAATGATCCGATAGAATTTATTAATAAAGAAAAACATACTTATTTTGAACATAATCCGTATATTTGTGTTATAAATAAACAACACTGACGTAATTATACTAATTAATTAAATATATAAGACTATTATGGCTAAAAGTATTAAAGGTACTCAAACAGAGAAAAATCTGTTGACATCATTTGCCGGAGAATCACAGGCAAGAATGCGTTACACTTATTATGCAAGTGTTGCAAAAAAAGAAGGTTACGAACAAATCGCTGCTATTTTTACTGAAACGGCTGATCAGGAAAAAGAACATGCAAAACGTATGTTTAAGTATCTTGAAGGCGGTATGGTAGAAATTACTGCCAGCTATCCTGCCGGAGTTATCAGTACTACTCTTAACAATTTGTTGGAAGCTGCTGCCGGTGAGCATGAAGAATGGTCGCAAGACTATCCGCATTTTGCCGATGTAGCCGAACAGGAAGGTTTTTATGAAATCGCTGCCATGTATCGCAATATTTCTGTTGCCGAAAAAGGCCATGAAGAAAGATATCGTGCTTTTGTAAATAATATTGAGACAGCTTCTGTTTTTGCTAAAGAAGGTGAAGTAGTATGGCAATGTCGTAATTGCGGCTATATCACTATCGGCAAGGAAGCTCCCGAAGTTTGCCCGGCATGTTTACATCCGCAAGCTTATTTTGAAGTAAAAAAAGAAAACTATTAATAAATCGTTATCCGGTTTTGGGAAAGCGGCTTATCTCTAAGAGATAGGCCGCTTTTTATTTTGCTGTCTGTTTGATTTAAAGACTTAGTTGTAATGTTGTATAATTTATATATTTTATTTATATTTGCTTCTTATATATAACTAATACTAAAAAGACAAAATGTCTTACTAACTATGATAAAAAAAAGAATAAATCATCTATTGAGTAAAACGGCGATCAAAACTTTGCTGATATCGGTTCTGTGTTTTTTATCTTTTTCCTTTTCCAGGGCCAATGATGTTTATTTCCATCATTTGGGGATTAAAGACGGGTTGACTCAAATCAGTATCTTTTCTCTTTATCAGGATGAGACAGGAGCTATGTGGTTCGGTTCTTTTGAAGGATTGAACAGGTATAACGGACGGGAAATTACTACCTTTCGTCCGTCTCAGAATAATAAAGGATTGACTCAGAATGAAATTTACTCCATTTATGGCAATCGGAAAGGAGCCATTTATCTGCGCGCCGGACACGATTTAGTGAAATACGATGTTTTGACACAGGAGTTCATTTGTTTGGCACAAAAGGAAATCAATGGCATTTACTATGCGAATGATACTCTTTGGGTACTGTCGGATCATACCGTTTTTTATTATCTGGAAGGAAAAGAAGGATTGCATAAATTTTGTGATTTCGATCCGAAATTCGGAAATGGAAACTGTATTTTTTCGGATGGAGAATATCTGTGGATCGGAACGGAAAACAATTTGTTTTCGGTTTCTGTAAATAATCCTTTCGCCCCCCATCTGGTATTATCGGATGTTTTTGTAAAGCATCTTTATAAGAGTAAGAGAAATGATTTGTGGGTGAGTACGGATATGAGCGGAGTTTATAGAATATCTTCTCAGAATCAAGTGACCAATTTCCGTAATTCGCCCGGTAAGGAAAGCCTTTCGGACGATCATGTGAGAAGCGTTGTAGAGGATGAGTTCGGAAATATATGGATCGGTACTTTTTATGGGTTAAACAAATATGACCCTATTACCAATAAGTGGAAATGCTATACTCAGATAGACAATGTACCTTATAGTTTGAGCCATTCTTCGGTATTCAGCCTGTATAAAGATATGCAAGGTAACATTTGGGTAGGAACTTATTTCGGGGGTATCAACCGTTTTAATCCGAGGGCCGATATCTATCACTTTTATGGCGCATTGGGAGGAAACAATCCAAACTATCTCAGTTTTCCGTTTGTAGGCAAGATGGTGGAAGATAAAAATGGTAATCTCTGGATTTGTACCGAAGGCGGCGGGTTGAATTTCTTCAACCGTGAGACCAAGCAATTTAAAAGTTTCATGCAAGGGAGTACTCCCGGAAGTATAAGCCATAATAATTTGAAATGTATCAGATACTTGAAAGACAGGGATCTGTTATATATCGGAACTCATACCGGAGGACTGAATGTTTTTGATATAAAGTCGCAAAGGATAAGAGTTTTGAAAAATAATCCGGGAGATCCTCTGTCACTGCCCAATGATATTGTGAATGACATGCAGTTTTATAAAGACCGGCTTATCGTGTTGACGCAGGCAGGAGTGTATGGAATGGATTTGAAAAACGAAACATTTTCTTCGCTGTCTACCGACGAACAGGTAAATCAGGCGGTAGAACGTAAATTCTATTATGAAACTTTTCTGATTGATAGCAAAGACAGGATGTGGATTGCCAAATCGGATGGTGGTGTTGTGCGTATCAATCTGACTGATAATAAGATAAAGGAATATAATCCGGTATTGGAAGATACCACGTCGATAGGTAAATTCCGGATTACCCATATTCTGGAGGATAGTAAGGGAAATCTTTTTTTCGGTACGCTTGGTTCCGGTTTGTTTCTTTATCTTCCCGATACGGATACATTCCGGAATTTTACGGCGGAGAAGGGGGATTTACAGAGTAATTATTGTTATTACATCACCGAATCGCCTTATAATTACCTGATGATATTGCATAATAAAGGCGTATCTTTTTTCGATCCGCAGAATAGGCTTCTGAAGCATGTTTGTGGAATTCCGCAAATGAGTTTCAGTCAGGGATCGAGTGTCTATTCTACAAAAGACGGTGAAGTATTCTTTGGTGGAATTGATGGGTTGACATCCCTTTACGAACAGTTGCTCTATACCACTAAAAAGGAATACCAGCTCTATTTTGACAAACTCTGGATGTATAATAAAGAAGTCAAACCGGGAGATGAATCCGGAATTTTGCCTACCGCCCTCTCTTATTGTAAGGAGATAGAGTTAGATTATAATATGAACAATCTGTTTGTGGAATTTGCTACTTCGAATTATGTTTCCAACAATGATTTCCAGTATGAATATAAGCTGGTAGGACTTGACGATACTTGGTTTCCGGCACATTCCAATGTTATCAGTTATAATAATTTGAGTCCCGGCAAATACCGGTTGATTGTCCGGGAGGTCTGGGAAGATTCCAAAGCCGAAACCAAGCAGATAGAACTTGATATCAAGATCAATCCGCCATTTTATGCTACGGTCTGGGCTTATCTGCTTTATGCTTTGATTGTGGTTGGTATTTTATATGCCATATTCCGTTTTAACGTACGGCAGGCCAAACTGAAAGCTTCGTTGGAATACGAAAGGAAAGAAAAAGGATATATTGAAGAGTTGAATCAGACGAAACTACGTTTCTTTACCAATATTTCGCATGAGTTCCGCACGTTGCTGACCCTTATTATCGTGCAGGTGGAGCTGTTATTGCAACTCAACAAACTGAATCCGTCTGTGTATAACCGTGTATTGAAGATTTATAAGAATGCCCGGCACATGCGCGATCTGGTATCGGAATTGCTCGACTTCCGTAAACAGGAGCAGGGATTCCTGAAACTGAGAGTGGAATACATGGATATCGTAGCTTTCACTAAAGAGATCTACATGTCTTTCTACGAATATGCCTTAAAGCATTCTGTAAATTATAAGTTCGAACATATGGAAGAGAAATTGAACTTATGGTTCGATCCGGTTCAATTGCAGAAAGTAATATTCAATTTGTTATCCAATGCTTTTAAGTATACAAAGGTAAAAGGCAATATCACGGTTTCTATCCGTAAGGTGAAGAATGAGGTAGAAATAAGGGTGGAAGATGATGGAGTAGGTATATCGGAGGAGTCTATTCATAAGATATTCGACCGTTTCTATCAGGTCGACGGGCAAAGTTCGGAGTTTACGTTGGGTACCGGTATCGGTCTGGCAGTATCCAAAGGGATTGTGGAGTTGCATAAGGGCAGTATCCGTGTAGAGAGTGAGGTAGGAAAAGGCAGTGCTTTCATTGTTACTTTGCTGATGGGTAATGAGCATTTTCCGAAAGATATGCTGAGTGATAATGAATCTAATTTTCATTTGATCAAGGATGAGATTTCGGAAGGACTGAGTTTGGAAGAACTGATATCCGAAGAATCGGAAAAGGAACCGGAAACCGGTGATAAGGAAAAGGCGGAAGATACGGATAATGAACTGAAAGATTCTGCCAATAAGCCGGCTATCCTTATCGTAGAGGATAATCTGGAGATATTGGATATGCTGGAGGATATTTTCTCTCCCATCTATCGTGTTTATAAAGCTACTAATGGGAAAGAAGGATTTGAAGCCACCCGTCAGTTGCACCCTGATATCGTGTTAAGTGATGTGATGATGCCGGAAATGTCCGGTAAGGAGATGTGTCATAAGATTAAAAACAGCCTGGAAGTATCACATATTCCTGTGGTTCTGCTTACGGCACAGACTTCTGTAGAATATACCGTCGAAGGATATATGTTCGGTGCGGATGACTATGTAACTAAACCGTTTAATATCAAAGTACTTATATCGCGTTGTAATAATTTGGTGAGAACGCGTCGGATGCTTTACGAAAGGTTTAACCATATGTCTCAAACACCACTTGTTTCTAATGCCGTCAATGAGCAGGATCAGGAATTGATAGATCGTGCTACGGCGATCATCAGAAAGTATTTTGATGATATAGACTTTGATATGAACGTATTGGCTTCCGAACTGGGTATCGGCCGCAGTAAGCTGTATCTAAGGATAAAGGAGATTACCGGCCTTACCCCTAACGAACTGACTCTGAAAATAAAACTCGAGGAGGCTATGTACTTACTTAATAATCAGCCGAATTTGAATATCTCAGAAATATCCTATCAACTCGGATTTTCATCGCCCCGCTATTTCAGTAAGTGTTTTAAATCGTTCTATGGAGTATCACCCCAGAATTGTAGAAAGGGAGTTAATTAAGGGGAGTTAATTAAAGGGAGAAGGGAGAGGGGAGAAGTGCCATGCAGCGTGATTTTTATATTGAGCTGAGTGGGGAGCTTAAAAAGACGTAGCATCTTTTTTGGAGAGACAAGCATCTTTCAAAAAAAGACGTGACATCTTTTTCCGGAAGAATGCTGTCTCTTTTCATAAGCAGGGTTATTCTTTAAAATAACCTGTATTCAATATGTTTTTACCTCCTTCACCATCTTCATCTTTTTTCTCAATCGACTTATTCATCGGATATACAGGGTGAAGGCACGTACTATGGAATATGCTTACGGAGCATAAGGAGTGTGTTTACGGAGCATAAGGAGCATGCTTACGAAGTATAAGCACGGACCTTATCCTCCTTGGCCACCGTGCTCAGGCTCACTTTGCACGGTGGTCAGAAAAAGAGCAGGCTTCACCCTCTATCCCCTTATTTATCGGCCATACAGGAAAAAGGTGAAGGCGATGAAGGGGGGCAAAATCAAGGTGATATATTGCTATTTGGAACCTGTTATTTCTTTAAATGTAAAAAGAGAGAAAGAAATAGTATAAAAAAGAGAGGGGAGAAATACTACGCAGCCTTATCACCCTGCATAGTACTTCTCCCCTCTCCATTCTTCCTTCTCCCTTTAATTAACTCCCTTTAGTTGACTACCATCCCGGGTTCTGAGTAATTCCCGGTGCTTTCAATATTTCGGATTTCGGGATCGGATAGAGATACATCCGTTCGTCAAATACCCGGTTTTCTACGGTATATTTACTGTAATGAGGTTCGTCATTATCATCTTTTACAATTTGCATACCTTCTATTTTCAGATAGTCGGCTTTCTCCTGCGGATCGTCTAACAGGCGCCAACGGCGGATATCGAAGAAGCGGTGTTCTTCAAATGCCAGTTCCACGCGGCGTTCGTTGCGGATTACTTCGCGCATCTCCTCTTTTGTCAGTCCGGCAGGCAATTTGTACGGGCTCAATTCTGCACGTTTGCGTATCAGTTCCACTACTTTATAGATTGAGTCGTTCGGTGCCTGACTCGGCGATTCGCAATATTCGTTCATGGCTTCGGCATAATTCAGCAGCACTTCGGCATAACGCATCAATATCCAGGTACGGGTGATGTTATTGGTTCTTCCGTCCCATACGGCTTGCGGTGACAGGAGTTTTTTCAGGTAATATCCCGTTTTGGTTGCTGTCTTATTGGTGGCGGTGGCATCTTTTCCGCCTTCGAATGTTTCAATGGTCTGGGTTTTATCATTCACGGTGAATTCAGATCCGTCATATGCGAAAGTCATGTAGAAACGTGGGTCGCGGCCTACGTAAGGATGATCTTCATCGTATCCCGATCCCGGTTCATTGATCCCTTTGCCATTTGCCATACCGAAAGCGTCTGCCAAGTTTTGTGTCGGGTTGGTCAAGCCTTTTCCTCCCATAGTCAACGGGGAGTTCTGTTGCTCAACCGACACCGTATTGTTATACTTGGTAGAGAACACGATTTCGCGATGATATTGCAGGAAGTTTTCGCTGACGGCATATAAATCGGTAAATGACTCGCTGTCGTCTGTAAAGTTCATCAGCTTGTATCTGAAGGCCGATTTTACAACCAATTGGGCAGCATCGGCCGAGCGTTTGTAGCGTTCTTTGTCATTGCCGGGATTGTTCAACGGGCTTGCCCAGTAGAGCAATGCGCGTGATTTCAGCCCGTAAGCGGCTCCGGTAGTAGGGCGTCCCAATTCTTTCTTGTCATCGAATCCCACACTTTCGGAACTTCCTTTGTATTGTTCCGGCAGACGGTTGGCGGCCGAGTCGCAGTCGGCAATAATTTGTTTCATGCAATCGTCATACGAAGCGCGGGTGGCTTGCTGAGCTTCCTCAACCGTCAATGATTTTGTAAATAAAGGTACACCGCCGTAACGTTTGATCAGTTCGAAATAGAAATAGGCACGCAGGAAAAATGCTTCTCCTTTCATACGCTCACGGGTACGGATCAACTGTTCGTCCGTTCCGGAAACAGTCGGTTTAACCGGCATTTTAAGATCGTCGATTCTTTCAAGGAAGCGGTTTACGATGCGGATTCCCTCATAGTTTTTGCTCCATACGTTTTCTACCAAAAAGTAAGAATCCCATGTACCGTTATTAAAACCTTTGATGTCACTTGTCACATCCGAGTGTACCGCTTCGTCGCATCCGGCTGCCAGCATCGCATTGTCGATATAATTGTATCCGCTTGGCAGCTTGTTGTATGCATCGTTCAAGAACCCGAAAGCACGCCGGGTTTCATTCCATATATCTTCTTCTCCTAATTTACCGTCTTTTGCCGGATCCAGAAAAGAATCGCAACCGGCAAAAAGGAAAGAGAAAGTCAAGCCTAAACCTATAATATATTTATTGATTTTCATAATCGTAGTGTTTTTAAAGTTTGATAGATATACCGAAAGAGAATGTTCTCAATAAAGGATATTCAGAATATCCGGCATTCATCGCTTCCGGGTTACGGCCATCTATTGCATTTGAGAAAGTGAACAGATTATTGGCATTTACATAAACACGCAATGAAGAAAGGAAGATCTTTTTCATCAGTTGTTTGGGGAATGTATAGCCTACTTCTGCGGATGAAATGCGGAGCAGAGAGGTTTTCTTCTGCCAGAAATCCGATGTCTGCGTGTTATATTCACGGGAGATGCTCAGTCCCGGATAGGCTGTCTGTACAGCCGGATCATTCGGATTCCAACGGTTCTCATAGGCATAAGGAGTAAACTTGTTCGGAATATAATGCGTAGAGAACAAAGAAGATCCTTCCAGATTGCACTGAATGTCGAATCCTTTGTAATTACCTCCCAATGTAGCACCGAATATGATTTCCGGCAATGAATTTCCCAAAGCTACCATATCCGATTCGTCGATCACATTGTCATCTTCCGGATTCTGGTTTTTATAAACGATGTCACCTAAGACAGGACTTCCGAAAGAACCTGTAGGGGCATTTACCAGTTGGTCGGGATGAGTATACAGGCCATTGGTTTCGAAACCGAAGCGTGTGCCGATGGAGTGTCCTTTGCGGTATTGATGAGCATATTTGTAAGCTATCTCTTTCAGGTCGATAATCTTGTTTTTTGCCCACAACATGTTTCCTCCGACAAAGAATCCGCCGTTTTTGTATTGCTTGTTATAAAGCACATTGAAGTCGATACCCTGGTTATCGATCGATCCGCCGTTGTATTTGGAAAGGCCGATACCGATTAATGAAGGAACGATATTGGAATAATCTACCAGTACATCCCGGCGTTTTTCATTGAAATAGTTCATGGTAAATGAAAGTCCTCTCCATAGTTCCAAGTCGAATCCTACGTTAAACTTGTATGATTTCTCCCATGTTTCGTCCGGATTGGCCAATACTCCTTCCTGTGAACCGTCGGTGCTTCCGTTCGGGTTACCGAAAGCATATCCGCCCGATGAAGTGAATTCCTGACGATAAGGGAAACGGCGGCCGCCGGTCTGGTCGTTACCGTTCACACCGTAAGAGACCCTGAATTTCAGGAAGTCGATCGCTTCTGCCGATTGCAGCCATTTCTCGTCCGAAGCAACCCATGCCAATCCGACGGCCGGGAAGAATCCGGTACGTTTTCCGCTTCTGTAATTGCTGGAACCCTGATAAGAAGCTGTTACTTCTGCGTAGTAGCGTTTGTTGAAGCCATATTGTGCGCGCATGGCCAGTCCCTGATATTTATAATCCGGATTATCGCCCGGAACCGTTTCGCTGGAATGATTGTAGAACAGCCGGACAGCCAGGTCGTGTACACTTCCGAAGGTGTGGTTGTAGTTAAGGCCTGCGCCCAATGTGTTATAGCGGTAGAATCCGTCCATCATGGCCGAACTACGGCTGTTTTTATACTCGTCTTTACCGAATTGCGTATACGTACCGTCTGTATTCTCCTGGAATACGGCATAAGTATTGTTGATGCTCAAGTATTGCATATTGAAGTTTTCGAAACCGTAATAAGCATCGACCGACAATCCCGGCAACAGCATATCCAAATCATATTTTCCTTTTACCTGTACATTGAGCAGGCGGGATTCGTCTTTCCGGTAGCCGTGACGGTTCAACAGTCCGTAAGGGTTGGTCTGATATTCGGAAGTACCGCCGAGCGAGCCATCTTTATTGAACATCGGGAAAGCATTGGCAGGCAGGGTCATCAGTGTATTAAACACAGAGTTGGTAGCCGCCGCTACTTCCGAACCGGTGTTGGCAGCCTTGTTTTTATCGATGGCGGCAGAAACTAAAATATTGAACAGCATTCCTTTGATAGGATTGATATCCAGATTGGAACGGAAATTGAAACGTTCGTAAATGTTGTTGGCACTTGCATCCTTGAAAATTCCCTCTTGTTTCATATAGCCGGCAGTCACGAAGTAGCGTGCCAGGCCGTTGCCTCCCGAAGCAGAGAAATTATAGTGCTGGAAAGGAGAACTGTTGCCGATGAAACGATCCTTGTAGTTTTCATCCGGATAGAGATACGGGTCTCTGTCCGAGCGAAGATACATATCGGGATTATACATGGGAGACGAACCGTCATTCTTCAAAGCCTCATTGTAGAGTGTTGAATATTGGTAAGCGTTTAAGCGGTCGGACATGTATTCGGGGGTTTGGAATCCGGCACGGATATCCACGTTGATCGAGTGTTTTACTTCACTACCATGTTTGGTTTTGATCAGAATAACACCGTTGGCTCCGCGCATGCCGTACATGGCCAGGGCCGATGCGTCTTTCAGTACCGAGATGCTTTCCACTTCATTAAAGTCCATCAGGTCGATGTTGGCTTCTATATCGTCCACTAAGATCAGAGGTTTGGCATTGGCATTGGTAGCCATACCCCGTACATAAAAGGTATAGTTGCTTTTACCTAATTTTTCTCCTCCGTTTTTAATTGAATAGAGTCCGGAAAGCGTTCCGTTCATGGCCTGTTCGATACTGCTCACCGTGTTCTTTTCAATTACATCGGTACCGATGCTCGATACGGCAGAAGTCATGCTTCTTTTGGATTGTTCTCCATAAGACACACCGATCATTTCGTCTTCATACGTCAGGTATTTTACCATTTTCAGCGTATAGACCGGTTGATTGTCGAGACGTTTGATTACCGGACGGTAGCCTTTCAGGTTGACCACCAATACATCCGACGGATCGAGCAACATATAGAATTTACCATCCTCATCCGTTACGGCATCTGTCTGTTTCTCTTGCACATTTACGGTGATACCGGGCATGGGGACATTGTTTTCATCGACCACAATACCTTCAACAGTTACTGTCGAGTTCTTTTGGGTCTTTTGAGCTTTTACCGGCGTTACCGATAAAAGCAGCGTACACAGAACGGTGCACAAATATATAAATCTCTTCATTTGAATCATATTTTAGGGTTTATATCATCATTTCCATCCCGGGTTCTGTTCCAATACGGCGCTCTTGTACACTTCGTTATTCGGTATCGGATAAAGATGCATGTGTTCTTTGAATGTCGCACTTTCATACTTCTCGCGGGAATAAGTGAACGAGCCATCCGCATTTTTCACGGCACGGATACCATAAATATCCTTATTGAAATATTCTACTCCTTTGTGCCAGGAGAGTACATCGTACCAGCGGTGTTCTTCAAAGCAGAGCTCTACTGCACGTTCATTATAAATACGTTCGCGCATGCTTTCTCTACTGTCCGAAATGTCTTCCGGAATCGGCACCTGACCGACACGTGCCCTGAGTTCTGTCAGAACTTCTCTAACCGAGAGTCCTTCCAATGAGCTCTCCGGACCGCCTACTTCATTTTGCGCTTCGGCAAAGTTCAACAGTATTTCTGCATAACGGAAGAAAATATAATTCATATAAGTGGAAGTTCCTTTATATCGCTGGTGAGTTTCCGGCCAGAATTTGGCGATGGCATATCCCAAAACATTGATATGGGTAGTTCCCTTGTCGCGTCCCGATTCTTTTCCATCGGCTGTTACCCAAAATTCCAGTTTACGGTCGTACCAGAAACGGTCGTTGCGTAAGATACACATGTCCAGACGCGGGTCTCTGTTGGCATACGGATCTTCGTCATTATAAATTTGCGAATTGGTGATGGGGTAACCTTTAGAATCTTCAAACATATCCACCAGATTCTGAGTAACCCATTCTCCTGCCCAGCCATTGTATCCTTGAGTGGCAATAAAACGTGTCCAGAAAGTGCTTCCGTTGGTATGTCCCTGTTCAAAATTCATTTTGATGCGCGGACGGTTCATAATGATTTCACTGCAAACCGGCTGGAAGAACATGTTTACATAATCCGGATAGAGCGTATAGAGTTTCAGGTCGATTACATCTTTGGCTGCTTTGGCTGCTTTTTCCCATTTGGCAATGTCATTGGTAGGGTTGTGCAATTGACGGGCGGCATATAGCAGAGTTCTGGATCTCAGTGCCAGTGCGGCTCCTTTCGAGGCGCGGCCGTTGTCAGCATCGGCATACTTCAGGGGCAGCAGGCCGGCAGCAGTTTTACAATCATTTTCGATAAACTCGACGCATTTCTCGTATGTGTCGCGGGGTAAATCCAGATTATCCTGATTTAATACCAGTGTATGATCAATGATAGGTACACCGCCCCAACGTTTGATCAGTTCGAAGTAAAAGAAAGCACGCAGGAAGTAAGCCTCTCCCAAACAACGGTCTTTGATTTCATCGGACGGGAAGTTGGGAATGCGGTCTATGTTTTCGATGATCTTATTGGCCTTGCGGATACCGATGTACATATTCTGCCACATGTCCGAAATTTCGTTGTTGGCATCAACCATTTTATTACTGGTATCCATTCGTGTACCGTCCCATGCTCCGTTATTGAAGATAGCGGTACAACCACCCTTGTTGCGTGATTCGTCACCCATCGACGAAACCAAAGAGTTCCAGAGGCGTCCCAAATGACCGGGCATGTAAGAATAAGCCTGGTCTGCATACTGACGGAACATTGCATAGTCCGAAAATATCTTGTCTTCGTTGATATCTTCTACCGGAGCCATATCCAACTGTCCTTCTCCGAACAAACCTGTACAGGAGGAGAAACCTATGGATGCCGCTATTACATATATGATAAATAATTTTTTCATATTCGATTAAAAGTTAATGTTTACACCAAGATTATAGACACTTTGTTGCGGATAAACTTCTCCACTGGCATTTACGGTTTCCGGGTCGAAGTTATCGATCTTAGACCATGTGTAGAGGTTCGTTCCGTTCAAGTAAACTTTCAGTCCGGTCATTCCCAATTTGCGATAGATGGAAGCAGGGAATGAATAAGTAATCTGTACATTCTTCAGACGCAGGTAGGCGGCTGATTTCAGATGCAATGAGTTGATGTTTTTGTTGCTGTGTTTAGTTGCCATGTGTAGTGACGGATAGGATGCGTTCGGGTTTTCCGGTGTCCAATAGTCTTGATGTATTTTGGAAACCTGGCCACCGCCTGCACCGCCACCGAATTCATAACCGGCATTTCCGGCAAACAGTACAGAGGCATGAGCCGCTCCCTGGAATTGTGCCGATATTTCCAGGCCTTTCCAGATGATACCGGGAGTGACCGAATACATGATTTCGGGAATGCGGGAATAGCCGATGGCCACTTTGTCCGCTTCTGTCAGTGTGCCGTCTCCATTGCGGTCCCAGTATTTCAAGTCGCCCGGAATGATAGGGCCTCCTAAAGTTGTCTGGTCGGGAGAATGCTTGATTTCCTCTTCGTTCTGGAAGAATCCGAGAACTTGGTAACCTTTGAACTGGTCGATTCTGAATCCGGCAATTTTCTGATAATCGGGAGTTCCTGCGGGGTCATCATAGTTTATAACTTCATTTCGTGCAAAACTGTAATTGGCACGGATGTAATAATCTACTTTTCCGATGTGGTGGCGATGTGATAGTTCGAACTCATATCCCCAGTTCTTTACTTCACCCACATTCAGGTAAGGGCTCGACAAACCGATGATTTGTGGAGTGGAACGTCCTTGAAGAAGGATATCTTTACGATGTTCTTTAAAGAAGTCTGCGGTGAAAGTCAACAGATCGTTTGAAAACAGGCGGGCTTCCAGACCGATATTGCCTTTTAGGGCTGTTTCCCATGTAAGCAGCTTGTTTTCGTTTCTCTTTTCATAGATACCGCCATTGGTAGAAGGGTTGGTGGTTCCGAATCCGAAACTCGGGGTTCCGCCACCGGCATATATGCCTTGGGCAGCATATTCACCCATGTACAGGAAGCGGTCTTTGGATTTGTCATTACCTACCAGACCGATTGAACCTCTTACTTTCAGGAAAGGAATCACGTTTTTCACTTTTGCCATGAACGGTTCTTCAGAGATGACGTATCCCAATGAACCCGAAGGGAAGAATCCGAAACGGTGTCCTTTGGCAAAGTTCTCCGAGCCGTTGTATCCTAAGCTGACTTCACCCAGGTATTTTTCTGCAAATCCATATTCTACGCGGGCGGCATATCCCATCAATGCGCTTGGTATACTGTTTCCACTGGTTGTTTTCTGCTGGTTATAAACCAATATGGAGTTGATGTTATGCTTGCCGAAACGACGGGCATACCCTACCTTTAATTGTAGGTTCGTGCGTCTCATCGGGTTGGTTTTCTTATCTTCTTTGAACCGGAACGGAGAATCCTCTCCCAACTGGTCGTAACGTCCGGAATTCGGTTCGTAATAATAAGTATCGATACCGTCCGTATAGACTTTGGTCGAACCGAAATTGTTGTTGAACGAGATGCTCATATCGAATGACAAGCCTTCGGTGATGAAACTCAAGTCGTTGTGCAGGGTACCTACCAGATCATAATAGTTGGTCTTCGAGTTTTCGTATCCGCTATATGCAATGGTAGAGAGCGGATTGCCCGAACCTTCCACACCGGCAATCGTGCCATCCGGATTATAGATCGGATGTCTCCAGGGTTCTTTGGCAATCAGTCCTTGGAAGAAGCTGCCCGATGCACCCGAGAATCCGTTCATCTCACCGGAACGGCCGGAGATATTGGCAGATACGGTCTGGTATTTGTTGATGTTCAAGTCGATGTTCGACCGGAAATTGAAGCGGCGGTAGTATACCTCCGGATTATAATCTTTCTGTAAGTCGCCATATTTAAACATACCCCCCTGGTTCAGGTATCCCAATGAAATGAAATATCTTACTACTTTGGTACCACCGGAAATATTAATATTGTATTGTTGCTGGAGAGAACCGCTCTTGTTGACCATTTCGTCATACCAGTTTACATCCGGATACCGGTAAGGGTCTTGTCCGAGGCGGAAACCTTCCAATGATTCGTCTGTCAGCAATCCGTTGTCTTGTTGCAGCGGATCTTTACCGTCGTTTTCCCATGCTTTTTTGCGGAGCAACAAATGTTCGTATGAACCTAAGAATTCCGGAATCTGCGTAGGCCGTTGCAATCCCCAGTTGGCGGTAACCGAGATTTTGGGCTTTCCTTCCTTCCCTCTTTTGGTCGTGATCAGGATAACACCGTTCGCACCTCGAATACCATATACGGCAGTGGAAGAGGCATCTTTCAATACGGAAAGGCTTTCGATTTCGTTGGCATCGAGTTGGGAGAATGATTCTTGTTCCACACCGTCGATAATGATAAGGGGAGAAGCATCGTTGAACGTGGACTTACCACGAATCAGAATCGTAGCAGCGTCTTCACCCGGACGTCCGCCCGGTTGTTGGGTGATTACGCCCGGAAGTTTACCAACCAATGCATTGGTTACGTTCGCTACCGGTGCGGCAACCAGCTCGCTGCTCTTCATCATACTGACGGCGCCGGTTACCGTTTGTTTCTTTTGTGACCCATAGGCCACTACCACAACTTCGTCCAGTGCATTCATCTGATCTTCCAGTACAATGTTGAACGAGGTCTTGTTGCCCACGATTACTTCGTATGTCTCGTATCCTACGTAAGAAATTACTAATACGGATTTGGGCGAAGGTACTTGTAATGTAAACTTTCCATCCAGATCGGAGATTGCTCCGATAGATGTCCCTTTTACGATTACGTTTACGCCGGGTAAGGTTTCTCCCTGGCTATCAGTGATCACACCCTGTATCTGGCGGGTCTGATTTGCTTCTGTCACAGCTCCGAGCGCGTGGCTCCAGCCAAGTTGCAGCAGCAATACACAGCAAAACACTTTTAGAAATTTAAAATGTAACGTTTCTGTGTTCATAGTCTTTTTAAGATTAAAAAATTAATGACTCGATAATTTTGCCGTTATGCGGGAAGGGCGGATCATACTCTCTTCCGAACGGTTGTGCAAATGAAATGCATTTTGTTTGCAATGGGTTGTACTCTGTGTACCGGTAAAATGGTATAATAGTGTATTCGGACAAAAATGCCCCCTAATAAAGACAATATATACCGGTTTTCAACAGAGTACAACCAATTATTACTATTTTATTCCAATGTTTCCACTCCTTGAATTACTCCCGGTTCTGTCTGGTGCATATCAAAGATGATAATTTCGTTGGTACCCTCTTTCAACCATACTCCCGGACAATACAGACGGTACTGCGGACCGACATTCCAGAAGCGGCCGAGGTTGTGTCCGTTGACGTAAACCAGTCCTTTTGTGAAGTCTTTCAGGTCGATATAGCAATCTCCGGCTTTATCGAGTTGCAGAGTGGTTTTGAAGAATATGCCCGGACGAACCGTATCGCTTTCTTTCAGATTGGATACATATTCCGATGACATCGGTATATTGAATGCCTCCCAGTTCATCAGTGTCATGCCGTTCAGGGTAACCCGGTCGGTAATACCTTTGCGGTCGATCATCTGTGCGGCAAAGTTGATGCGTCCCATGCTTTCTACCAGAATGTCCAGAACCGGATTTTCTACATTGGATACCGGGAGGTCGATGGTATGCTGGCCCAGGGTACGGTCGATGCTTCCGATATAACGTCCGTTCAAAAAGACGGTTGCGTAGTCGTGCACCTCGTCTACACGGAGTTTGCCGCTTTTATGACCGATCAGTTTGGTGCGATACAAGATCATTCCTTCGTATTGTTTCATCATTTCCATCGGAACCGGCTGTACGATTTGTTTGGCGGCAGGCAGGTTGTCCCAGATGCTTGTATATCTTTTCGTTTCCGTGGCCGGGAATGTGATGGTAGGTATAGGGTCGGGGATCGGTGCCAGTTTCTTTTTGCTGTATTTCTGGGTCAGTTCACGCAAAGCCATGTATTTGGGAGTAGCCTGGCCCATCTCATTGATAGGCGCATCATAGTCGTAGCTCGTTACGTCCGGTTGGTATGTTCCGGGTTGCGGAGAGTTGGCTCCGGCCCAGAAACCGAAGTTGGTTCCGCCATGGATAACGTAATAGTTGAATGACTTGCCGTTATCGAGCAGCCACTTTACGTCTGTGGTAATTTTCTCGATGGACGGATGTTGCCACTCTTCACGCCAGTGGGTAAGCCATCCCGGATAAAGTTCGGAACAGAAAACACTGGCATCGGGATGTACCTTCAGGGCTTCGTCGAATTCTGCTTTTGAGGCGGCCGGGTCCAGTCCGATGGCTACTCCCGGCAGTGTTCCTGCTTCGAGCATATAAGGAGTGGCTCCGTCTGCCGTATAGAAAGGTACTTCGATGCCTTTGTCACGCCAAAGGTCGTGCATCCATTTCATGTAAATACGGTCGTTGCCATAGCTTCCGTATTCGTTTTCTACCTGCACCATGATGATAGGACCGCCGTTGGTGATCTCGTATTTCTTTATGATGGGGGCGATCTTGTCTACATAACGTTCTACTGCCGCTGTATACCGGGTGTCCATACAACGGATTTTTATATCCGGTATGGAGAGCAGATAAGGAGGAAGTCCGCCAAAGTCCCATTCGCCGCAGACGTAAGGTCCCGGACGGAATAACAGGAACATGCCTTCATCCTGTACGGTTTGGATGAATTTTTCCAGATTCTTATTGCCTGTCTGAAAATCGAACACTCCCGGTTCGCTTTCGTGATAGTTCCACATAATATAGCAGGCTACGGTATTGCAACCCATCGCTTTGATCATTTGTATCCGTTGTTTCCAGTATTCTGCCGGGATACGTGACGGGTGAATCTCGCCGGAGATGATTTGGAAAGGTTTGTCATCCAGCCAGAACTGGTTGTCGCCCAGACGGAAAGTGTGTGTGCCTTTTGTCTGTGCCTGAGCCCATGTACCGCTGCCTGTCAGCAGAATCAGTGTCATAAGAAAAGTGAAAAGTTTTTTTTTCATAAAATGATAGTTATTTAGTGGTAATTAGATTTCATGTACATTAATTTCCGCACTTCTGTCCTTGATACATGTGGATGATACGTAAGCCGGAGGATAGAAGGCGGAAATTAATTACACTTAAAAGTGCGTTTTTTCCATACAGGTCGATTTATAGAGTGTTATAGAGGAGTTTTAGGGTGATGGTGGCGGGTTGTCCGCATTGTGCTCCTGTCGGGAGGGGCACTTTGATTTCATAGACTCCTTTTTTCTGTTTGGTGACCTCCTCGCCTGTGACGGGTACGGAAGTATATACAGTCAGGTTGTTCAAGTCTTTCTTCATGAAAGCATCTGTAACGGTCAGTATCAGTTTGCCGTCTTTCTTTTCTGCAAACAGGGCTGCCGGTGACGATACTCTGAATGTTCCCAACTTTCCTTTGGCTGTAGCGGAAGCATCGAAATAGACGGCACCCAATTTGGTCTTTTCCGGATTTTCTGCTGCTTGTAGCTGTGTGGTGTTGGCAAGTACGTTCGGTATTGCTTTGGGAAGTTCGCCTTTACAGTTCACCATGTAGGCATAAGTAGCGTCTTTTATCTCCCGCCCGTGTACAATTTCCATCTGAAATACGGGAACAGTCGTTTCCGGTTCGGTATTGGCTTTGCAAAGCCGTTTCCAGTCGGTAGTACGTTCTTCACGACGCCATTTCATTTCGCCGGATGTCTCTTTCGGGATTATTCCGTAAGCAAAACCTTCATGGCATATCCAGTCGATTTTTCCTTTTTTTACTGTTTCCGGTGCGGTCGGGCTGTAAGTCTGTTCGATGGTAGTTGTGATATCCCCCTCCTTTTCCGGTGAGAGATTCGTAATCCCTGCTCCTAATGCAAGGAATAAGTCGTCGAACATGAAATAGCTTTTGTATGCACGTACGCCATATATGTCCTTATTGACATCTTTGGCCTCGGAGTTGCCGGGATTTTCTTTCATCTTGGCGTTTATCTTCTGATAGATAAATCCGGTAGCGAAGTCTCCTTTTCCATCGGTGGCGCCGGCGGCAAAATTGTAAGAACTGGTATAACCGCTCCAATTCTCGATTGGTTTCAATGCGGTGGGAGTCTGGCGGGTAGTGACTCCCGGCCATGCAGTGAGATTCATGGCGCCGATAATATGGCGGTATTCACTGCCATCCCGCTGAAACAGGGTTACTCCGTCGGCACTGTAGAAATTATAACCGGCAGCACCGGGATAAGCACTTTCCAAACCATCCACCCGGATGGAGCCCATATTGATGAAGAGGTAATAATCGTTCGTTTTCTTTATCAGGTCATCGTTGTTATAAAAATAGCGGGTTCCGTGATAATATCCATCGGGAGCGGATGTCATTTGCACATTTAGGCGGGAAGACTCTTCGGTGAACTGTTCCAGTTCCTGTATTTCTTCGGAAGTGAGTGATGTACGCCAGTCTGCCAATAATGTCTTGGCAAGGATGTGTGAAGGCACATTGCCACGGCGGTTGTTTTTCCGCGTCATGTTTCCTCTGTCTACCAACGGTGGGATGATGCCTTTGTGGTGATAGAAAGCGGAACAACGGATATAGTGAAGCACCACCTCTACATTTTCCCGCGAAAGTTGTTTGGCCCACGGTGAGCCTTGCAGGTGTTTCAATATGCGGAAAGTTCCTTTTAGCCCGTCGATGGGATATCCCCATACAAGGCATTGCATTCCATGTCCCCATCCGGCACCGTCGGCGGTAGTTCCTTCTGTCCAGAAAGCGTCGTCGTAAGTGGTTTGCGAAACTACGGATAACGAACCGATCGCTACTTCGGACAATACATCTATCATCGGGATGGAACTCATCATCACGGCTGCTTCCAGTACCGGGCGATAGTCGAGTGCATTGCCTCCTACCCACCAGACGTGCTTGCGGAATCGTTCCACGCTTACTACATTCTTATCCGTTTCATCGTGTCTGTAAGGTTGTGTCCATGACTGGAAACCTACATCGAACAGTTTCTGATGCGCTGCAAGGGCAATCGAATCTTTCACTTCTCCTGCCTCGATACGGTCCATCAGATCGAGCAAGGCAAAGTAGGTTTTGACTGCGGCACGCGGGGTGGCGAAGCAGGAGGCATGGAAGCGTCCGGGGGCATCGTTGTTACGCTCGTTTTCCATCTTACCGTAGAAGGCAATGCCGCGTAATAAGGTTTGTACTCCCTTGTCCGATGGGTCGAGTCCTTTTACTCCACGGTATGAATCGGCTATAACCTGCAACCGTTCAAAACAGTCCCGTGTCAGGTTGTTGATTTGGATACAGTGCGCCATGTTGGTTCCGGCGGCATAGTTGTTGCGGATAATGATCTCCTCTTCCGGGCGCTTATCGGTAAAACGTCCGTCTGCATCGATCAAGGACAGGGATTCCGCTAACGTATAGTTGGTAACAGGAGTTCCGCTGATGTGTCTGGCAAACTCTTGTCGCAACCGGCGGATGGTTTCTTTCTTTCCGTTGTCTGTTGCATATAGATCACCGGTACACAAGAGGCCGATTAGTATCAAACAGGTTAATATCTGTCTCATAGTTTACTGATCTTTTGACGATAACATTGATTTTGTGTTACTACGTTTACCAGATATACCTTATTATTATCAAGTGGTAAAGCCAATGAAGCTTTTCCGTTTTCTACGGTAATCTCTGCTGCTGTCACTGCACATCCGTTCGTGTCATAGACGGTGATATTGGCAGGGCCGTTTTCTGCACCGCAAAGGGTGAGTTTTCCGTCGCTGTACTCGATTGCCGTCTTTTCGGTATTCGGGCCGGAGATACCTGTCGGTGAAGGGTTTACTACGATATTATCGATATAGCAGACGTGCTGTTGGTCTTCATACAGCACGACATTCGAGTTGTAGGTCGGCAGTATGGCTATTCCCAATACTCCATTGGTGAATTTGCTTATCTGGCTGGAATAGGCGGCTTTGTTGAATGTGAATGTGTAGGTAATCCATTTTCCTTCCGTGGTAAAGTCATAAACCGATTTATTGAGAAGTATGCCCTCGTCCTGTATAAGATCATTCGTTGTATTGAATTTCGAAAGCAGTTTGATGCAGATGTCTTGTTTCTCTGCCGGGTCTTCCCAATCGTCTGTTTCTTTACCGATCACATTGAGCGGTTGATAGATCATAAACTCTACTACTTTCAGGTCATCGATGGAGATAGGCGTGTCAAAGAGAAATTTCAATCCGTAGTTGCGTGCTTCCATAGAGGCATATTTCAGTACTTTTCCCGAATGGTTGCCTTCGGCGGATACCGGATTGTCTATCACTTCGTGTGAATACATCCAACGTGATTTGGGTTTATAGTCTCCCCGTTTTCCTGTGTTGCCGAAGCGGAAGAAATAAGGAGTTGTTTCATAAGTTTCAAAGTCTGCCCGGAAAAGTTCTTGTGCGAACATATTGCCGGAAAAAGAGATAAATGCTGCTAACAGCGCGGAAGTAATGATCTTGTTTTTCATAATTCAATCAATTTGTGAGGCTGATTTTGTTTTACTACTTACAAAAGTAGAGGATGTTGTGAAAATGGGATGTTGCCTATTGTCCGAAATAGATGATTTTATTGTCCGTTGGACGAAATGGGGATTATATTCCCTCGGGTGTCCCTTTGTTCTTGTCTTGAAGAAAGTTCTTCTCTGTTTTCCGCATTTTTAGCGGCCTGTGGGTGTTTTTATCCGTATTATGGGATTATATTGTCCGAAAGATAATTCGATACTACTGCCGATACAATACATCAACCTCAGTCTGCTGCATCTTCTCTACATTTGCCTCTGTGATCAGTTGGCGACAACTGTTTCCGTATTGGTTACATTAATATAATAGACGATGAAAAAGCACATTTTACTCCTGTTCCTGTTGGTAGGCACTTCGCTTACCGGAAAAGCTCAATCTACGGACAATGTAGATTTAATGTTTCCCAATCTGATGATGACTCGTTATCATTATGATAAGATGAAAGAAGATATTGAGAAGAAAGGCAATAATCCTCCTAAGAGCGCTTACATCAAACAGATGAGAAATCCGGCGGAAACAATTGTGAACAATGACCGGAAAACCACTCCTGCCGTTTCAACCTCCAACAATCCTAATAATGTGGATATAAGTGGTGAAATGAACGCTATCTACCAGCTTTGCGTGGTTTATGCATTCTCGCAAGACGATAAATTTCTGAATAAAGCTGTTGAATATCTGAAGGCGTGGGGAAAGGTGAATGTGGCCGTATCCAAATCAAATATTCACGAAAGTGTATATACACCGGCTGTAGAGGGATATAGCATTATTCGCAATGTGATTTCGCAGGCAGATAGAGACGAGATAGACGGATGGTTCAGAAAGCGTATCAATGTATTCATTAAGGATAATGATTTACGCGATAATAACTGGGGAACTTGTCTTATGCAGCAATTTTATTATTACGGTTCGGCATTGAATGATAAAAACGTAGTGAATACTTATTTCAGAAACAGGTATTCCGGTTGGGTGAAAAATAATCTATACGCCAATGGTACTACTACTGATTTGATGGGTCGTGATGCTTTTGCTTACCATTCTTATGATTTACTGTTCTTTGCCGAAATCTGTCATGGAATGGCCTGTTATGAAGGATATAAGGTAGCTGATGAATTTTATGCACAAGACGTGAACTGGGGGGCTTCTATTAAGAAAAGTGTCGATTTCTGGAAACCTTATTTATTGGACCCGGCGAAGAATCCGCATACGGAATTTGTAGAAACGGAATGGGCACCCGATAAAAAACGTAGTGATTATAATAAACCTTATAGCCCTGCCGGAACAATGTATGTTGCCGATGAGCTTCTCGAAATGGATCAAGACCTTCTACGTGCTGTTGATAAGTATCGGGGCGGTAACCCATTTTATACCTGGCGGCTCACCCTTAGCAATCTGCGCTGGTATTACGGTGAAGAAGAGTGATTTTAGTAGTCAAGTAGTTAAGTAGTTAAAGTAGTCAAGTAGGATACTACTGATTGTTAAGCTATATACTATCTGCTACTTACTACTAACGAAGTGATAACTACTTAACTACTTGACTACTACTAAACAGCTACTGAGAAAGAATATATAATGAAAATGTCAACCTATATGCGAATTATTGGACTATTATTGTTGAGTTGCTCTCTTTGCATGTCTTGCATGCAAGCGGATAAGAAGAAAGCACTCATTGAAGATGATTTTTTAGTTGCCGAACAGCATTTGAGTAATCAACTGAAAGCGGTTCCCGAACCTACTGTGTACCCACGTACTACGGGCAAGGACGGACAGTTGATTGCCACTCCGAAGAATGACTGGACGGAAGGATTCTATCCGGGATGTCTATGGTATATCTATGAACATAACCGTGAAGAGAGTTGGAAACAGAGTGCCGTCAAATGGACGGAAGCTTTGGAACCGATGAAAAAGCTGACAAGCCATCACGATATCGGTTTCCTTATCTATTGCAGTTTTGGTAACGGATATAGGCTTACAGGTAAAGAAGAATATAAGGATGTAATTATTGAAGCTGCCAATTCTTTAACTACCCGTTTCAGTGAAGTGACCGGATGTATCAAATCATGGAACTACCGTAAGGCATGGAATGGAAAGGATGAATGGTTTTATCCGGTGATTATTGATAATATGATGAACTTGGAGCTGCTCTATTTTGCTTCTAAAGTAACAGGTGATACGAGATATGCCAAGATAGCAACCACTCATGCGGAGACGACTGCAAAGAATCAGTTGCGCGAAGATTATAGCAATTATCATGTGGTAGATTATGATACGTTGACGGGAAAAGTACTTCATCAGGCTACCTGTCAGGGATTTTCTGATAATTCGGCATGGGCACGCGGACAGGCATGGGCTATTTATGGCTATACAATGGCTTATCGTGAAACGAAGAATCCTAATTTTTTGGAAATAGCCGTACATACGGCGGATTATTGGCTCAACCATCCGAATCTTCCGGAAGACGGGGTACCGTATTGGGACTTTAATGCCGGGCAGGAAGGCTATGTTCCCGATTGGAAATATGATCCCGACCGTTTCAAAGTAGTTCCCCGTGATGCATCGGCAGCGGCTATTGCTGCTTCTGCCTTTCTGGAACTGGCTACGTACGTACCGAATGAAGATACGTACTACGATGCGGCTGTGAAGATACTTAAGTCGCTCTCTTCTCCGGCTTACCGGGCGGTACCGGGCACTAACAATAACTTTATTCTGATGCATAGCGTCGGTAGTATACCTCATGGTCAGGAGATCGATGTCCCTTTGGTTTATGCCGATTATTATTTTCTGGAAGCTTTGAACCGGTATGAGCATTACAATTCGAAGAAATGAATTTCAATAACATAATTATTAACTTTTTAAATCAATTCGTATGAGAAAATTATTTTACGCAGTAGCATTGTTATTGGTAAGTGCAAACATGAATGCACAATCTTATTTTGTAGATGGTTATAATACCAGTTTTGATAGTTGGGTAGACATCAAGGATGCAGATGAAAATGTAATAGGTGTGAGACCGGCCGGCTGGGTATCTCCTTCAAACAATAACTGGACTTCGGGTAGCAATAAGGTAGAAGTGACTTTTGAAAAGGCAGAGAACCGTGACGGGGAAGCTGATAAGGCTTGTAAGATTATCGCTACCGGTATTGTATCTACTTGGTTTAGTTGGCATGTAGGTGTTACTCAAGTATCGAGTGTTTATGCAGAGGATTATATTGCCGATCCGTTTTTTATAGACAGAGGAGATGATTTCTATTATACATTTTGGGCAAAGAGTGATACGGACGGGACGAAAATGTATATTGGAGCTACTCAGTTGTACGACCCGAAAAACAATGGTGGTGATAGTGATGCGTGGTCTAAAGTTCCTTATGTAGAGCTTACTACCGAATGGAAACAATATGGTATTTATGTAGAGCTTGCCAAACTCGATCTTACTTCATTCGATATTCAGCTCAGAAGCAATGGAGTTCGCTATATCGACGATTTGGAAGTAGGCTATGGTGAAATTCCCGAAGGTGTAAGTATCATCGACGTATCTTCTGAGAAAGATGACTTCAAAGTCCGCTCTATTGACAACGGCATCTCTTTTGAAGGTGCAGCCGGTATGGTAACCGTATTTAATACATTGGGTTCGATGGTTGCTCAGAAAACTACTGATGGAGGAGCTGATACTATCAGTCTTACTGACGGCGGGCTTTATATTGTGAAGCTGCAAACAGCAGACGGAGAAACAGTCCGTAAGGTAATAGTTAAATAAATAAGTATCTTTATTTTGAAATGCCGGAGACGGTTTACATCATAAGGTATTAGGATATAATTGGGATAATTAAAAAAGAATGCGCATCTTTGTCCGTTGATATGCAGCAATGTATATAATGTAGGATAAAGATGCGCAATTTTAATATTTGGACACCATGAATTTAATCAGTAAAAACAAAATCACTTTCATCTTCTTGTTTAGTATCTTTTTGTTACCGGCTTATGGTGCAAATAAAGATACGAAAGCAATCTATGAGCTTATCGAACGGGTTACTCCCGGCTATTCTTCCCAATACCGGTTGGAGATCATTGCACCGGATAATGGCGTCGATGTTTATGAAGTAGACGGAAACGGTAAAGAAATCATTTTGCGTGGTAATACTCCTGTTGCTTTGGCCACTGCTTTCAATTGGTATTTGAAGTATACCTGTCAGGCACATGTTTCCTGGTTTGGCAATCAGTTGAACCTTCCGGAGAAACTGCCTCAGCCTCGCGAAAGGGAACGCCGTGTTATCAACGGGCGTTATCGCGTATACATGAATTACTGTACAGTCAGCTACACTGCTGCCTGGTGGGATTGGGAACGCTGGCAAAAAGAACTGGATTTCATGGCTATGAATTCCGTTAATATGCCGCTTTTCACCATCGGTTTGGATGCGGTATGGTACAATACATTGTTGCATTTCAATTTCAGTGACCGAGAAGCACGTGCCTTTCTTGCCGGGCCCGGACATGCTGCCTGGCAATGGATGCAGAACCTGCAAAGTTATGGCGGTCCTCTTCCGAAATCCGTAATTGACAGGCATGCCGCTTTAGGGAAGAAAATCATAGCACGGCAATTGGAATTGGGTATGCAGCCTATCCAGCAAGGATTTTCCGGTTACGTTCCCCGTGAGTTAAAAGATAAATACCCCACGGCAAATATCAATCAACAACGTTCCTGGTGCGGTTTCAAAGGTGCGGCTCAGTTGGATCCTACCGATTCGTTGTTTACCCGTATGGGGCGGGTTTTTCTTGAGGAGCAGGCCCGTTTGTTTGGCGCTCACGGAGTTTATGCCGCCGATCCTTTTCATGAAAGTGCGCCTCCGGTAGATACGCCCGAATACCTGAAAGCTGTGGGGGAAACCATCCATCGTCTTTTCCGGGAGTTCGATCCTCAAAGCACTTGGGCAATGCAGTCGTGGAGCTTGCGCGAAGCTATTGTAAAAGCCGTCCCTAAAGAGGCTTTGCTGATTCTTGATTTACGTGGCAGCAGTACTTCGAAAGCGGAATTCTGGGGATATCCTACTGTGGTGGGGAATCTGCATAATTTCGGCGGACGTATCAATATGCATGGTGATCTGGCACTTCTTGCTTCCAATCAATACAGTAAAGCGAAACGTTTGAATCCTGCTGTCTGTGGTTCGGGGCTGTTTATGGAAGCTATCGAGCAGAATCCGGTATATTATGAATTGGCTTTTGAAATGCCTTGCCATCCGGACAGTATTGATCTGCGCGCTTGGTTGAAGCAGTATGTTACCCGCCGTTACGGTGCTTTTTCACCGGCCACGCAGAAAGCGTGGATGTTGTTGCTCGAGGGGCCGTACCGTCAGGGAACGAATGGGACGGAGAAAAGTTCTATTGTTGCCGCACGCCCTGCATTGGATGTGAAAAAGTCCGGTCCGAATGCCGGTCTTGAGATTCCTTATGATCCGGCTTTGATTATTCGTGCCCAGAGCCTGTTGCTGGAAGATGCCGACAAGTTATCGGCTTCCCGCCCCTATCGTTTCGATCTTGTAGATGTACAACGGCAGATGATGACTAATTTGGGACAACTCATTCATCGTAAGGCTGCCGAGGCGTTCCGGAGTAAAGACCGGGAGGCTTTTACACTTCATTCAGAACGTTTTCTCGGAATGCTTGCCGATATGGATACCTTGTTGCGTACACGAAGCGAATATAGTTTCGACCGATGGCTGACCGAGGCCCGTAGCTGGGGAGAGACGGAAGAGGAAAAGAATCAGATGGAACGCGATGCCACTTCTCTGGTCACTATCTGGGGAGCCGATGGAGATCCGCGTATTTTTGATTATTCATGGCGGGAATGGGCCGGATTGATAAACGGCTATTATCTTCCGCGGTGGCAGAAGTTCTATACCATGTTGCAGCAACATCTGGATGAAGGGACTTCTTATGAGGAGGCCGGTCTGCCACAGATTTACGGCAGAGAGGCTTTCCGTGCCAATGATTTTTATCATGCACTGGCAGAGTGGGAACTATCTTATGTAGATACCTATGGGAAAGCGCGTATCCCCGCGACTGAAGGGGATGAGATCGATATAGTCAAACGTCTGTTTAAAAAGTATTTTAAGCTTTCTCAGGAGTATTATACTGACAGTATAAAACTCATCAAACCGTCACGGGATGAACGCACTTACGAGAATCTGGGCGAAGATTTGTAAGGTCAAAGCCGGATGGTCTGTTTGCCTCCGTTGTAAGTGATGGTTTTGCCGGATGCATCCGGGTCGAAAGCCTGCATTTGGGTAGGGCTTACCGTAACAATACGGAAAGTCCTCTCTTTTAGCATCCCGGAAAATTCTCCCTGACGCTTGCCGATGGTCAGCGAACGGGTGGCTTCGTCATACTTGAAAGGTATCATGGAATATTGGCCTTTTTCATAGTTGTAGTTTTCATTTTCGTCTTCGTAGAGAGTAAATGCCCCATCCTGTCCGGTGTAAACGTATAAAATGATTTCGGAAGCTGTTTTCTCACCTGTGTATTGCAGGTCCGGACCGTAAGGGAGGATGGCGCCCGAACGGACATAGAGCGGAATCTGTTCATAGGGGGCATCTACGGTAAGTGTTTGTCCGCCTGTAATGTGCTTTCCGGTGTAGAAGTCATACCATCCGTTGCCATCCGGGAAATAGACTTTGCGCTGGCGGGCTTTATAGGTATATACCGGGCAGGCCATCAATGCAGGGCCGAACATGAACTGGTCGCTGATGTCTAATACGTTCTTGTCCTTGCCGAAGTCCATGACCAACGCGCGCATGATCGTATAATCATTGAAATGTGTCATGCCTGCTAATGAATATATGTAAGGCATCATCCGGTATCTCAGCCGGGTGTAGTAAACCATTGATTGATAAGCAGGATGCCCTTCCGGGGCGATGTTCCATATCTCGCGGTAAGGAAACTGTCCGTGCGAGCGGTAAAGCGGACAGAAAGCACCGAATTGATACCAGCGTGCGTTTAGTTCGCGCCACTCTTTGTAATCCGCATTCTCCTTTTTCGTCCGGTTCCATTCGCGCTGTGCCTTTTCGTAGCGGCGTTCTACACAGAATCCTCCTATGTCCATCGTCCAGTAGGGGATGCCGCTCATGGCAAAGTTCAGTCCGGCAGAGATCTGTGCTTTCATATCTTCCCACCGGGTGGCGATGTCTCCGCTCCAAGTGGCTGTGCTGTAACGTTGCAGCCCGGCAAATCCGGAGCGTGTGAGTAGGAAAACTCGGCGATCGGGATCCATCTTGCGTTGTCCGTCGTAGATGGCTTCGGCGTTCATCAAGGCATAAGCGTTGAAGTACTGGGTCGACGGCCCCAGAGCGGTCGGTCCGCAAAGTGCCTTACGGTATTGCATGTCCGTACAATCGCGTACATTGGGTTCCGAGGCATCCATCCACCAGGCATCGATGCCCAACGGACAGTAATGGTCCTGCATCTGTTTCCAGAATAGCTTCCGGGCTTCCGGGTCGTAGGCATCGTAGAAGCCGTATCTGTATCCCGGTCCTACCCAGTCGCGCAGGCTGTCGCGCACCGATTGCATATACATCCATCCTTTTTCCTCGAATTCCCTGAAATGTCCGGTATTTGTGTAGAACTTGGGCCATACGCTGATCATGATTTTGGCGTTCAGGGCATGTATGGAGTCTACCATTCCTTTCGGGTCGGGGAAACGCTTCAAATCGAATTCATGGCTTCCCCAGGCATTTTCCGGCCAGTGGTTCCAGTCGATGACGATGTTGTCGAGAGGAATTCGGCGACGGCGGAACTCGTAGAGTACATCCAGCAATTCGCGGCGGGTATTGTATTTTTCGCGGCTCTGCCAGAAGCCCATCGCCCATTTGGGCATGATCTGCGCTTTGCCTGTCAGTGTACGGTATCCACTGATCACTTCATCCACGGAATTGCCGTAGATAAAGTAATAGTCGATTTCATTACCCATTTCGCTGAATAGCGACAGCTTGTTCTGTTCTTTGTCCGTTACGGGAGTAAGCACTCGCAGGCCGCAATACGATTCGCCGCCGTCGGGCTTCCATTCGATGCGCAGGGGGATTCGTTTTCCGGTTGGCAGGTTGGCAGTGAACTTATAGCTGTTGGGGTTCCATGCCGTGCGCCAGCGTTCGGGTACCAGCAATTCGTTGTCGAGGTATACTTTTACATATCCGGCATAATAGAGCAGAAAGCGATGTAAACCGCTCTCTGAGGCTTCCAGTTCGCCTTCAAAGGTAACGTTGGCCCCCATCAGCGGAAAGCCTTCGGGGAGGTATTCACGGTTGGCTTTCAAGTTTTCGAAATAGAGAAAAGGCTCCGTACGCACCAGTGTATCTTTCCCTCTTTGCGGATGGGGAATATAGGTTCCTGTCAGTCCTCCTTCCCGACCTTCTTTATCGTACAGTCGGAATGCTTCGTTTAGCTGCGCATAGTCCCGTGGATCGCCAAAACGGCTCAATGAATAATTGTCCCATAAGATCCCGTAGTTCTTATTGGAAAGGACGAAAGGTACGGCTACTTTGGTATTGTATTGGAACAGCTCCTCGTTTTTTCCCTTGTAGTTGAATTCATCGGCCTGATGCTGTCCTAATCCGTAGAATGCTTCATCGTCGGAGCTCTCGAATACCTGCCGGAGTTCGTATCCTTTGGTGTTCTCCACCTCGATGGCGCGGAATGTTTTTCCTCCCCCTTCGTTTTCGTTCAGGATAGGGTTTCCTGCCGGGTCAGTGAAGCCGATTTCCCCGGTGTTAAGGCTTACCCGTGCATGCAAGGATCTGGTAGACAGAATGATTGACTCTTTTTCTTCTTTGACGGTAAAGTCGGGATGATGTTTTCCGGTATCGAACACGGAAATGAGACTGGGTTTCGCTGAAAAGGTTCGTTCGGGAGTAGCCGATACATGGATAATCTTCTCGTTGATAACTTGTAGCCGGATGGATTGTACATCTTCCGGTCTTTTCTGTTTGAGCCGGATGATGACACCGTCCTTGGTGGTTTCGTGGTCTGTTGCCGTTGCGTGTGACGGGGGCAGTAATAGGATTGCCAGCAGAGGATATATGTTTTTCATCTTCATGATCGGGTAGTTTTAGAGGTGATTATTCGGTGTCGTGAGGGTATGTAAAAAGACTGATATGCTCTTTTTAAACGCAGATTACACGGATGGTGCGATAAGTATCCGTGTAATCTGCGAAATAAGTGTATCTGTAATGGCCTTATTGCTTGGCGTGCGGATAATCGATCGTGTAATGCAATCCACGGCTTTCCTTGCGTTCCATAGCCTGACGCATGATGAGATAACCCACATTGATCATGTTGCGCAATTCGCAGATCTCTTTGGAGGCTACGCTACGCTTGAACAGGCTTTCCGTCTCTTCATAAAGGATGTCCAGACGATCCCATGCGCGTTTGAGCCGGAGGTCGCTGCGGACGATACCCACGTAGGTACTCATTATCTGGTTTACCTCTTTCATGCTTTGGGTAATCAGTACCATCTCTTCCGGTGAGCGGGTACCTTCATCGTTCCATTCGGGAATTTCTTCGTTGTAGGTATACCGGTCTATTACCTCTAACGTGTGTCTGGCGGCCGCATCGGCATAGACCACAGCTTCGATCAGTGAATTGGATGCCAAGCGGTTGCCACCGTGCAAGCCGGTGCAGGAACATTCGCCTACCGCATAGAGGCGTTCGATGGATGATTGTGCATTCAGGTCCACCAGGATACCTCCGCATAGATAATGGGCTGCCGGGGCTACCGGGATATAATCTTTTGTGATGTCGATGCCTAAGCTGAGACATTTCTCGTAGATGTTCGGGAAATGTTTTTTGGTCTCTTCCGGGTCTTTATGGGTCACGTCAAGGTAAACGTGGTCGTCTCCCCGGTTCTTCATTTCGTTGTCGATGGCACGTGCTACGATGTCCCGTGGTGCGAGTGAAAGGCGCGGGTCATACTTTTGCATGAACTCTTTACCGTCCATCGTACGGAGCACGGCACCGTATCCACGCATGGCTTCGGTAATCAGGAAAGACGGACGGTCGCCCGGATGATAGAGCGCTGTCGGGTGAAACTGTACGAACTCCATGTCCTTCACCGTTCCTTTGGCACGGTAAACCATGGCGATACCGTCTCCGGTAGCGACTAGCGGATTGGTGGTCGTTTTATAAACAGCTCCTACTCCACCGGTGGCCATAAGAGTCACTTTGGCGAGATAGGTATCTACTTTTCCAGTTTTCGGGTCGAGGATG